>Ga0255338_1000586_pt1 | contig 104346 bp, 94 predicted proteins | sample MeOH1_35cm_T4_19_FD_203715 | JGI IMG/M metagenome (GOLD analysis project Ga0255338, IMG submission 203715) | Sandy soil microbial communities from University of British Columbia, Vancouver, Canada - MeOH1_35cm_T4_195 | ecosystem: Engineered > Artificial ecosystem > Sand microcosm > Unclassified...
GCCCGCCATGTAGCCTCTGGCGAACTACGCCCCGAAGACCCGAGGATCATGGCGCAGGTGCTGATCAGCCTGTGCACGGGGCGCCAGAATCGTCTGCTTTGGGGCGTCGATATCGAAGAGCCCGGCACGATCGATCTCCAGGCAGCGCGGTTCGCCGATATCTTCCTGCGTGCCTATGGAGTCGCGTCGACCGACGCCCCTCCTAATCCTTAAAGACCGGCGTCCGCTTCGCCATGTTCGCCATCACCGCTTCGATCTGGTTGGGCTGGCGAATCACCTTGAGCTGCTCGACCGTCTCGGCTTCCAGCATTGCCGCCGGATCGGCATCGTGCGCCATGTTGCACAGCCGCTTCGCGCCGCGCACCGCCTGGGGATTGCGCGCCGCGATCTCGCGCGCGACCGCCATCGCCTCGGCGCGCGGATCCTCGGCGAGGCGCGTCACGAAACCGTGGCGCACCGCTTCCTCAGCATCGAATTCGCGTGCGGTATAGGTCAGTTCGCGCAGCACATCGTCGCGCACCAGGCTGCGCCAGAGCGGGAAGCCGCCCATGTCCGGCACCAACCCCCAGTGAAGCTCGCGAATTGCGAAGCGGCTGCCCGGGGCGGCGATACGGATGTCGGCGCCCGACATGATCTGGAATCCGCCGCCCAACGCGACGCCGTGGACCGCGGCAATCACCGGCATCGGCAGCGTCCGCCAGCCCCAGCTGACCTGCTGGACGAGATTGGCGCCGTTCGGCCAGCGATCAGCGAGGTTCAGGCCCGATCCGCCGCCAGCCATGCTGGCCATGTCGAGACCCGCACAGAAGCCGCGCCCCTCGCCGGAAAGCACGACGGCGCGCACATCGGCCATGTCGGCGAGTTGACCGATTGCATCGGCGATCCCCTGAAACATCGCCGGATCGAGCGCGTTCATCTTGTCCGCGCGGGTGAGGCGCACATCGGCGATATGGTCAGCGATACTGATCGAGACACGGTCGTTCATCGAATTCTCCGTCGCCCCGGCGGAGGCCGGGGCCGCTTGGTAGTAGCGGGGCGACGTCGGCGCCCCAAATTTGTCGCCCCCGGCCGCCGCCGGAGCGCCGCCTGTCACACGATCCGTGCGCCGTCCCCACCCCAATAGCGATCGCGCAACAGCCGCTTGTAGAGCTTGCCCGTCGCGTGGCGCGGCAGTTCCTCGGCGAAATCGATCTGCCGCGGCGTCTTCACCCCCGACAGTTCGGCGCGACACCAGGCGGTGAGTTCCGCCGCGAGTTCCGGCCCGGCCTCGGCCATGTCGACCGGCTGTACCACCGCGACGACGCGCTCGCCCATTTCCGGATCGGGCGCGCCGATGACCGCGACATCGGCCACGCGCGGATGCGTGATGAGACGATTCTCGATCTCCTGTGGATAGATGTTCACACCGCCCGAGATGATCATGAAGCTCTTGCGATCGGTGAGGTAGAGATAGCCGTCCTGGTCGATCCGGCCGATATCGCCGAGGGTGGTCCAGCCCTTCGCATTGCGCGTTTCGGCAGTCTTCTCGGGATCGTTGTGATATTCGAACTGGCCCCCGCCCTCGAAATAGACCAGGCCCTCCTCGTCCGGCCCGAGCTCCTCGCCCGCCTCGTTGCAGATGTGGAGCGTGCCATAGGCCGCCTTGCCGACCGATCCCTTGTGCGCCAGCCATTCGTCCGAATTGATCGTCGTGAGGCCATTGCCTTCCGACCCCGCATAATATTCGTACAGCACCGGCCCCCACCACGCGATCATCGCTTCCTTCACCGGGATCGGGCAGGGCGCGGCGGCGTGGATCGCAACCTTGAGCGTCGAGAGGTCGAAGCGGCGGCGCTCCTCCTCGCTGAGCTTGAGCATGCGCACGAAATGGGTCGGCACCCATTGGCTGGCGGTCACCCCATAGGTCTCGATCGCGGCAAGCGCGGCCTCGGGCGTGAAGTGGCGCATCATCACCACGGTGCCGCCGAGCCGCTGCACGGTCATCGACCAGCGCAGCGGCGCGGCGTGATAGAGCGGCGCGGGGCTGAGATAGACGGTATCGGGCCCCAGCCCGTAGAGCCCGCGTGCCAGCATCGACAGGACGTTCGGCGCGGCGATGTCCGGATCCTCCGGCAGCGCGACCCGCACGCCCTTGGGTCGTCCGGTCGTGCCGGAGGAATAGAGCATGTCGATCCCCGCACGCTCGTCTGCGACGGGCGCATCGGGCATTGCAGCGACCGCCTCCTCCCATCCGGCGAACCCGGCAATCGGGTCGCCGATCGCGTACAGCGCGACATCCGCCAGCGTCCCGGTCAATTGCCCCGCCACCGCGCCGAGTTCCCCGGACGCAACCAGCAGCTTGGCGCCGCTGTCGCGCACGATGTAATCGACCTCCGGCGCAGTCAGCTTCGACGAGATGCAGACATAGAAGAGTCCGCTGCGCTGCGCGCCCCAGGCGATGTCGTAGAATTCGGGAATATTCTCCAGAAACAGGGCGATCGTGTCCCCGGCGGCCAGCCCTGCCTTGCGGAATAGTTGCGCCGCCCGGTTCGATCGCCGGTTCAATTCCCCAAAGGTGACGGTCTCACCGGTTTCGGCAACGATCAGCGCCGCCTTGTCAGGCGTCACGGCGCCATGGACACTGGGATGCACCCGCCTCTCCATCAGTTGTTTTTTGAAACGCTATACGGCGATCGCGGTGCGGGCAATCATTGAATGGGAATAGGCGCAGAGAGATATTTGCGGATTCGCTGCACTGCGATAGAGACAGATCGACAGATGACGAGCATCAATGCGCCCCACTTCGACCCAGAACGCTTTTTCCGCCATGGAATGGGCGGGCATGGCGGGCGACTGGGGCTGCACTACGCCGCCCATGGCGCCGACTGGGTCGAGCTCGCCCTGCCCTATGCGCCGGAACTGATCGGCGAACCCGACAGCGGCGTGCTCGCGTCGGGGCCGATCCTGTCAATGATGGACATGGCCACCAGCCTCTCGGTGTGGCTGAAGCTCGGCACCTTTCGCCCGCATGCCACCCTCGACCTGCGCATCGATTATCTCCGCCCCGCCACGCCTGGCCGGACGGTGATCGGACATGGCGAATGCTATCGGATCACCCGGTCGATCGCGTTCGTGCGCGGCCAGGCGCACGACGGCGACCCGGACGATCCGCTCGCCCATGTCGCCGGCACCTTCATGGCGCCGGAGGGCTATTCGTGACGCTGCCCCCCTATGCCATGCTGCTGGGCCTGAGTGCCGATTCGGATGAATCCGGCGTGCTGATCATGCCCTTCGCCGAGGGCGTGCTCGGCAGGCCCGGCTTTCTCCATGGCGGCGCGATCAGCGGGCTGATGGAAATGGCCGCGATCGTCGCATTGCGCGACGCGCTCGCGGAGGAAGGCGGCGGACGGATCAAGCCGATCAACGTGACCGTCGATTTCATGCGCGGCGGTCGTGACAAGCCGACCCGCGCGCGGGGGGTGGTGACGCGCCTCGGCACCCGAGTCGCCAATGTCGAGGCGACCGCCTGGCAGGATGATCGCGACAAACCGATCGCCGCCGCCCGCATGAACTATCTGATCGCGCGACCATGAGCACGCCGCGGGAACAGGCCCAGGCCTATGCCCGCGAGGCCCAGCGGCTACGCGACGCCGGCGATTATTACGAGGCGGCCACCCGCCAGCGCCGTGCGGTGGCCCTGCTGCGCGATACCGGGGACAAGGTGGCGATCGCCCACGCGTTGCGCCATCTGGCCGACATCCTGGTCGAAGCCGGCCAGCCGAGCGAAGCCGACGGGCCGATCACGGAGATGCTGGCGCTCTATCGTGCCGCACCGGACACGCCGCCACTCGAACTCGCCAATGCCCTGCGCAGCGCCGCAGTGCATGCCGAAGCGCTCGGCGACATCGACACGGCCTGGATCTTCTGGATCCAGGCCCGCGCCCGCTATGCGGCACTCGACACGCTGTTCGAGCAACTGACCGGCAAACAGGAAAATCCGGGCGTGGCGGAGGCGGACGCCCGGCTGACCCGTCTGCGCGGATAGGAGCCCCACCCGTCCGCTACCGCGGATCGGAGAGAAGGCATGACCTGCCTCACCTGGGCACGAGGCGCATCAATTTCCCCTGAACGCCCTTGCCGCCATCCTGGAGCAGCCAGATCGCCCCGTCCGGCGCCTGTGCCACGTCGCGGATGCGCATGCCCAGATCCCACTGGTCTGCCTTGCCCGCCCGGTCCCCGTCGAGCGTCACGCGGATCAATGCCTGCCCCGACAGCGCCGCGATGAAGGCCGATCCCTGCCAGGCCGGGAACATCCCGCCCGAATAGATCATCAGGCCGCCCGGCGAGATCGAGGGATTCCAGAACAGCTTTGGCGCTTCGAAGCCATCCCCCGGCGCGTGATCGGGGATCGGCGAGCCATCATAATTGTCGCCGTTCGATACCTTGGGCCAGCCATAATTCCTTCCCGGCAGGATCAGGTTGACCTCGTCCCCGCCCTTTGGCCCCATCTCGATCTCCCAGAGGCGCCCGTCCTTCGCAAAGGCGAGGCCATAGGGATTGCGATGGCCCGTCGACCAGGTCTCGGCGCGCACGCCGCCTGCGGCAGCATCCGGATTCCCCGGCGCCGGCTTGCCGTCGAGCGTCAGGCGCAGGATCTTGCCGAGCGCCTGATCCGGATCCTGCGCTGGCGTGAAGCGCTGGCGCTCGCCCGAAGAAAGATAGAGCAGCTTGCCGTCGGGCGAGAAGGCGATGTTCGCCCCGAACTGACCGCCCGCACCATCCGAGCCGGCACGAAAGATCACCTCGAGCCCTTCGAGCGAAGGTGCCGCCCCCTCCTTCAGCACCGCGCGGGCCAGCGCGAGGCTGGATCCGGTCGGTCGCGGCTCGGAATAGGAGAGATAGATACGGTGGCTCGTCGCAAAATCAGGCGCAATCGCCACGTCAAGCAGGCCGCCCTGCCCGCCATAGGCCACCGCGGGCACGCCGCTCACCTCGGCTACGCTGCCGTCGATCGCCCGCAACTTCAGCTTCCCCGTCTTCTCGGTAACGAGAATCCGCCCGTCGGGCAGGAAGGCGAAGGCGAAGGGAGTCTCGAACCTGCCCTGTTCGGTAACCGTGAAAGGCAAGCCGTCCGGTACGGCCACTGCGGCGCTGCCGGGCTGTGCCTCGCTGGCTGCGGTGGTCGAGGCCGAACAGGCGGTGCTGATCAGCGCGACCAGCGGCAGCATTGCACAGGATGAAAGTCGGATCACGCCTGGGGCCTTTCAGTGATGAAGTTACCGCGCAACGAGCGCACGACATCTTTGGTCGCATCCGGTCGAGTCGATTCCGGCGACGCAGCGCTGTCGCGGCATCCTATAGGATCAAAGCGGGGCACGGTGAAAGGGGACCGTGCAGTGAAAAGCCGGCGCGCCGGGCGGCTTTCCGCCGAAATCACACCCTGTCGACGCCCCCTTGCCGCCCGGCACTTCCCGCCGTATATCGCCTCACGCATTCTCTACATCGTTATGGGTGAAGAGGTCGGGGCCGCACGGTCCCGGCGCAGAGAAGACATGTTTGGAGATCTATGGCGGATATCGCCCAGCTGACGCGAATGATCGAGCCCGAGGCCAAGGCCCTGGGATTCGATCTGGTGCGCGTGAAGCTGTTCGGCGCGGCCGGCGACGTGACCTTGCAGGTAATGGCCGAGCGGCCCGACACCCGGCAGTTGACGATCGACGATTGCGCCGAACTGTCGCGCCGCATCTCCGACCTGTTCGACGAGAAGGACCCGATCAAGGACGCCTATCGTCTCGAGGTCAGTTCGCCGGGCATCGATCGGCCGCTGACCCGCCTGTCCGATTTCAGCGACTGGGCCGGTCACGAGGCGCGCATTTTCCTCACTGCGCCCGTGGAGGGCCGCAAGCAGCTGACCGGCATCCTGAAGGGCACCGACGGCGATCGCATCACGATCGACGTGAAGAAGCACGAGCCCATGACGATCGGCTTCGACCAGGTCGCCGATGCCAAGCTGCTGCTGACCGACGCGCTGATCGCTTCGACCCGGCCGCTGTCGACCGTCGGCGTCGAAGAAGAAGAAATTGAAGACGGCTTTGAACAAGACGGTGCGCCCGAGGGCGCCGACCAGAACCAGAATGAAGGGCTAGACTGATGGCAACTGCCGTTTCCGCCAACAAGGCAGAGTTGATCGCGATCGCCAACGCGGTCGCCACCGAGAAGATGATCGACAAGGGCATCGTGATCGAGGCGATGGAGGACGCGATCCAGCGCGCCGCCCGCGCCCGCTACGGTGCCGAGAACGATATCCGCGCCAAGCTCGATCCGAACTCGGGCGACCTGCGCCTGTGGCGCGTCGTCGAGGTGGTCGAGGCAGTCGACGATTATTTCAAGCAGGTGAACCTGAAGGAAGCGCAGAAGCTCCAGCCCGGTGCCGTGGTCGGCGACTATATCGTCGATCCGCTGCCCCCGATCGAGTTCGGCCGCATCGCGGCACAGGCCGCCAAGCAGGTGATCTTCCAGAAGGTCCGCGATGCCGAGCGCGAGCGCCAGTATGAAGAGTTCAAGGATCGCATGGGCGAGATCATCACCGGCGTGGTGAAGCGCGTCGAGTTCGGCCATGTGGTCGTGGATCTGGGGCGTGCGGAAGGCGTGATCCGCCGCGACGCGCAGATTCCGCGCGAGGTGGTCCGCGTCAACGACCGCATCCGCTCGCTGATCCTCAACGTGCGCCGCGAGAATCGCGGCCCGCAGATCTTCCTCAGCCGCGCGCATCCCGATTTCATGAAGAAGCTGTTCGCGCAGGAAGTGCCGGAAATCTATGACGGCATCATCGAGATCAAGGCAGCAGCCCGCGACCCGGGCAGCCGCGCCAAGATCGGCGTGATCAGCCATGACAGCTCGATCGATCCGGTCGGCGCGTGCGTCGGCATGAAGGGCAGCCGCGTCCAGGCAGTCGTGCAGGAAATGCAGGGCGAGAAGATCGATATCATCCCCTGGTCGCCCGACACCGCGACCTTCGTCGTCAACGCGCTGCAGCCGGCCTCGGTCAGCCGCGTCGTGATCGACGAGGAAGAGGATCGCATCGAAGTGGTGGTCCCGGACGATCAGTTGTCGCTCGCGATCGGCCGTCGTGGCCAGAATGTCCGCCTCGCCAGCCAGCTGACCGGCAAGGCGATCGATATCCTGACCGAAGCCGATGCCTCGGAGAAGCGCCAGAAGGAATTCCTCGAGCGCACCGAAATGTTCCAGACCGAGCTCGACGTCGACGAGACGCTGGCTCAGCTGCTGGTCGCCGAAGGCTTTGGCGCGTTGGAAGAGGTGGCCTATGTCGAAGCCGACGAAATCGCTTCGATCGAGGGCTTTGACGAGGATCTCGCCGCCGAGCTGCAGAGCCGCGCGACCGAGGCGCTCGAGCGGCGCGAGGAAGCCAATCGCAAGCTGCGCCGCGAGCTCGGCGTGTCCGACGATCTCGCCACCATGCCCTATATCACCGAGGCCATGCTGGTGACGCTGGGCAAGGCGGGCATCAAGACGCTCGACGATCTCGCCGATCTCGCGACCGACGAACTGGTGCAGAAGAAGCGCCAGGAACCGCGCCGCCGGAACGAGGATGCCCCGAAGCGTCCCGAGGACAAGGGTGGCGTGCTCGGCGAATACGGCCTGAGCGAAGAGCAGGGCAACGAGATCATCATGGCTGCGCGCGCACACTGGTTCGAGGACGTGGAGGCGCCGGTCGCCGCCGCCGCCACCACCGACGCCGAAGCACCGGCCGAGGAAGCCTAAGCGCCCATGCCGTTCGTCAGCATCCGGATCGCGGGCACCGCGACGCACGACCAGAAAGCGGGGATCGTCGCCGACGTGACTCGTTCGCTGGTCGATCGTCTCGGCAAGCCCGCGGGCGCGGTGCAGATCGTGATCGAGGAAATCCCCACCGCCAATTACGGCGCGGGTGGCCAGCTGATAGCTGACCGCGACGCGCCGAAGAGGGAGGACGCGCATGCGGTTCCCTCAGTATGAGGCGCTAGCGCTTCAGGCAGGTACCGGCTTCCCGATCCCCTCCCTTTCTTCAGGGCAGGGGCAAGGAGCATGACGGCCGCAGATCCCATTCGCCGCTGCATTCTGCTGGGCGATCGCGCGCCGCGCGCGGCGCTGGTTCGGCTTGCCCTGTCGCCCGACGGCCATGTCCTGCCCGATGTCCGCGCCAAGGCGCCGGGTCGCGGCGCCTGGATCGGCGTGACCAGGGCCGAACTGGACACTGCGATCGCCAAGGGCAAGCTCAAGGGAGCGCTCGCCCGGGCCTTCAAGACCGGCCCCATCCTGATCCCGGACACGCTCCCGGCCATGATCGAAGCCGCGCTCGAGCGCGCCGCGCTTGATCGGCTCGGGCTCGAATCCCGCTCCGGCGGCCTGCTGATCGGCTCCGAGCGGATCGAGACCGCGGCGCGCTCAGGCAAGCTGCACCTGCTCCTGCACGCAGCCGATGCGGGCGAGGACGGCAACCGCAAGCTCGACCAGGCGTGGCGCGTCGGCAACGACGAGGAAGGCAGTGGCCTCAGGGGCTTGGCGCTGCCGGTATCACGCACCATATTGGCCGTGGCACTAGGCCGCCAGAATGTGGTACATATCGGCCTGACTGATCCCGATGCGGCCAAGCGGGTGGGCGAAGCGCTCCATCGCTGGCTGCATTTTATCGGCCCTGACCCGAGTACAGCGCCTTGCGAAACGGCCTCGCAGGGCGCAACGCCGTTTGAAACCAAGCCGCCGGGCAGTGGCACGCCCGACCTGGCCGAAGATGATCTACGAGGAATTTGAGTGAGCGATACCGACAACGAGAAGCCGAAACTGGGCATGCGCACGCCGCTTGGGCTGAAGCGCACGGTCGAGACCGGCAAGGTGAAGCAGAGCTTCAGCCATGGCCGCTCCAACACCGTGGTCGTGGAAGTGAAGAGCCGGCGTATCCTGCGTCGTCCCGGTGAGGCCGAAGCGCCCGTGGCGGAAGAAGCCCCGGCGCCCGCGCCCGTCGCCACTGCTCCCGTGCGCGCGCCCGAGCCGCCGCGCCCAGCGCCTGTTTCACCCGCCAATTCGTTGCTGTCACGCCAGGAGCTGCAGGCCAAGCTGCTCCGCGAGGCCGACGAAGCACGCATGAACGCGCTGGAGGAATCGCGTCGCCGCGAGGAACGCGAACGCCTTGAAGCCGTCGAGGAAGAGCGTCGCCGCGCCGAGGAAAATCGCCGTGCCGGCGATGCGCCCGATTCCCCCGCCGCACCCGATCCGGCGCCGGCTCCGGTCATCGCCGAGCCGGCCCCTGCGCCCGTCGCCGAGCCGGCCCCGGCTCCTGTAGCGTCAGTCGCAGCGCCTGCGCCCGCCCCGGTTCCGGCGCCGCCGCCGCCACCGCCTGCCCCGATCAGCGTAACGCTCGATCCGCGCATGCCCGCGCCCCGCCTCTTCACCCCGGTCGCCCGCCCCGAGCGTCCGCGTCCGCCACCCCCGCCGCCGCCGGCACCCGCCGCCACCGCCACGCCGGCCCCGACGCCGGCCGGCTCGGCTGCGCCCAAGCGCCCCGGCCCTGGCGTCGCCACGCCCAGCAATGACGGCCCGAGCCGTCCGCAGCAGCGCGACCGCAAGGGTGACGATCGCCGCACCGCCGGCAAGCTCACCGTCAACCGCGCCCTTGGCGACGGCGACGGCGCGCGCGCCCGCAGCCTTGCAGCTCTCAAGCGGGCCCGCGAGAAGGAACATCGCCGGATGGGCGGCCCGCGCGAAGCGCAGGCCAAGCAGGTTCGCGACGTCGTCGTTCCCGAAGCGATCACCGTGCAGGAACTCGCCAACCGCATGGCGGAAAAGGGCGCCGACCTGGTCAAGGCGCTGTTCAAGATGGGCATGCCCGTCACGATCAACGCGACGATCGACCAGGACACCGCCGAGCTGCTGGTGACCGAATTCGGCCACAACATCACCCGCGTCAGCGATTCGGACATCGATCTCGCGATCGAGACCGATGCCGACGCGGACGAGACGCTGCAGCCGCGTCCTCCGGTCGTGACGATCATGGGCCATGTCGATCACGGCAAGACCTCGCTGCTCGATGCCCTGCGCGGCACCGACGTGGTGAAGGGGGAAGCCGGCGGGATCACCCAGCATATCGGCGCCTATCAGGTCACCCTGAAGGACAAGTCGAAGATCACCTTCCTCGATACACCGGGCCATGAGGCCTTCACCGAGATGCGGGCGCGCGGCGCCAACGTCACGGATATCGTGGTGCTGGTCGTGGCGGCGGATGACGGCCTCAAGCCGCAGACGATCGAGGCGATCAACCACACCAAGGCGGCCGGCGTGCCGATGATCGTGGCGATCAACAAGGTCGACAAGCCGGAAGCCAATCCGCAAAAGGTCCGCGAGGCGCTGCTTCAATATGAAGTGGTCGTTGAGGAAATGTCGGGCGACGTCCAGGACGTCGAAGTCTCCGCACTCAAGAAGACCGGCCTGGACGAGCTGATCGAGAAGATCCAGCTCCAGGCTGAACTACTCGAGCTCAGGGCCAACCCGGATCGCCCCGCCGAGGGCACCGTGATCGAGGCCAAGCTCGACAAGGGTCGCGGCCCCGTCGCGACCGTCCTCGTCAATCGCGGCACGCTCAAGGTCGGCGACGTGTTCGTCGTCGGTGCCGAGAGCGGCAAGGTCCGCGCGATGACCAACGACAAGGGCCAGCAGATCAAGGAAGCCGGCCCGTCCATGCCGGTCGAGGTGCTCGGTCTTTCCGGCGTGCCGCGGGCGGGCGATCCGCTGTCGGTGGTCGAGAACGAGGCGCGCGCCCGCGAAGTCGCGGAATATCGCCAGAGCGTACTGACCAGCAAGCGGACGACCTCGGCACCGGCCAGCCTGGAGAGCATGTTCTCCGCGCTCAAGGACAAGCAGGCGATCGAATATCCGCTCGTCGTCAAGGCCGATACGCAAGGCTCGGTCGAAGCGATCGTGGGCTCGATCAACAAGATCTCGACCAACGACATCAAGGCGCGCGTGCTGCACGCCGGTGTCGGCGGTATCACCGAGAGCGATGTCACCCTGGCGGGTGCCTCGGGCGCGCCGATCATCGGCTTCAATGTCCGTGCTAATGCCAAGGCACGCGAGATCGCCGAACGCCAGAAGGTCGCGCTCAAATATTATGACGTGATCTACGACCTGATCGACGAGATCAGGGCGGGCATGGCAGGCGAGCTCGGCCCCGAGGCGTTCGAGACGGTCGTCGGCCGCGCCGAAATCCGCGAGGTCTTCTCGGCCGGCAAGCATGGCCGGGCGGCGGGTCTGCTCGTGGTCGATGGCTTCATCCGCAAAGCGCTCAAGGCACGCATCACCCGCGACGACGTCATTATCTACAATGGCGAGATCGCGTCGTTGCGGCGCTTCAAGGACGATGTGGCAGAAGTTCGCGCAGGCCTGGAATGCGGCGTGACCTTTACCAGCCACACCGACATCAAGCCGGGCGACTTCCTCGAAACCTACGAAGTCGAGCTGCGCGAACGGACGCTGTAAAATGGCCGGGATGCGGACCGGACTGGCGCTGGCCCTCGGGCTGGCGCTGGCCGGTTGCGGCGATGCGACCATTGCGTGGCAGCGCGCCGAGTCCCCGGATCGGCGCTATCTCGCCACGGCGGAATATGACGCGCCGGTGCTGGACAAGAAAGACAGCTATGTCTTCCTCGAATCCCGCCAGTGGTTCTCGCGCCGGATGATCTATCGCAGCCATGTGCACGATTGTATCGTGCTGCGCTGGACCGGCCCGCGTGCGCTGACGGTAAACCATCTGGGCGGGGTGCCGGTCCTGACCGAACCGAGCTGGAAACCGCGCTGGGGCGGCGATAGCGTCAGCATCACCTATCGCAGCTTCACTCTTTCCGGGATCGCGCTGCCCCCCGAATGCCTGGTGACACGATGAAACCTGCCGAAACACCCGAAACCCGCTCGGTCCGCCTGCTTCGCGTCGGCGAACAGGTCCGTCATACGCTCAGCGATATCCTTGCGCGCGGCGACGTGCATGACGAGACGCTGGCCAAGCACATGGTGACCGTCACCGAGGTCCGCATGTCGCCGGACCTGCGCCACGCCACGGCCTTCATCAAGCCGTTGCTCGGCAAGGACGAGGAAGCGGTGCTGAAGGCGCTGCGCACCAACACCGCCTATCTCCAGCGCGAGGTCGCCGCCCGGGTGAACACGCGCTACGCGGCGAAGCTGAAGTTCCTCGCCGACGAAAGCTTCGACGAGGGCAGCCATATCGACAAGCTGCTGCGGGACCCGCATGTCGCGCGCGATCTGGAAGGCGAGCCGGAGGAATAGCCCGCCGTCAGGCCGGCTATGATCGGCTGGCGCGGCCGATCAGCGCGGCGCAGCTGGCCCACAGGATCGCCGCCGCGGCGAAACCGATCGGCGCGAGCCGGTCCGGCCCGGGCAGGAGGAGCGCCGCCGCCCCGACCGATACTAGCGCAAGACCGGTGGCATAATAGAGCCGCACGGGGATGCCGCACGCAAGCGGCAGGAAGTGCAGCCCGACGATGATCGCCAGCGCCGGCACCACGGCATCGGGCGCGCCGATATTCTGGCAGATCGTGATCGCGACGAAGATCGCGCCCCCTTCCACGGCGCTCCAGACCCCGACCAGCCGGCCGATCCGCGCGCCGTCGGCAGCCGAGCGCGGCGGCGCCGGAACGCGCCGCGCCCACAGAATCAGAGCGCCCGAGATCGCGACGGGCACGAGCAGCGCCATGCCAGGCAACCCGGCGCCGAACAGGCCCAGGCCGCACCAGGCAATCGCGAAGAGGTTCAGGATGAGGATACCGCTGCGCATCATGCGTCCTTCCGATTGAGCCGCCGCTCTAACGTCCGCCGCCCCGCCGTCCAGTCGCGATCCATGGACGAATGCCATCCCGGCCGCATAAGGTCGGTCGATGGCCAAGCTCTATTTCTACTACGCCTCGATGAACGCGGGGAAGTCGACCACGCTGCTCCAGGCGGATTTCAACTACCGCGAGCGCGGGATGCGCACGCTCCTGTTCACCGCCGCGATCGACGACCGCTTCGCGGCCGGCACGGTCACCTCGCGGATCGGGCTCGGCGCCGATGCGATCGCGTTCGAGCGCGATACCGATCTGATCGCGATCACAGTGCGCGAGGGCGAGGAAGCGCCCGCCTGCGTGCTCGTCGACGAGGCGCAATTCCTGACATCAGCACAAGTCGACCAACTCGCGACGCTTGCCGATTTCCACGGCGTACCGGTGCTTGCCTATGGCCTGCGCACCGATTTCCAGGGCCGGCTGTTCGAAGGCTCCGCCCGGCTGCTGGCGATCGCGGATTCGCTCATCGAGATCAAATCGGTCTGTGGCTGCGGGCGCAAGGCGACGATGAACCTGCGCGTCGATGCGGCAGGCAATGCGATACGCGAGGGCGCGCAGACCGAAATCGGCGGCAATGATCGCTATGTCGCACTGTGCCGCAAACACTTCATCGAGCGTACAGCCGGGCTGCTCTAGGATCACCCGTTCCGCGCCGGGGGATTGCCGAGAAGAGGACCAGTGAGATGACCCGAAGCCTGTTCGCCCTGCCCCTGCTGATGCTGGCCGCCACGGCGACCGCGCAGACGCCACCCTCGCCTCAGCCCGAGACCGGCAAACCCGCCACCATCCCCTTTGTCGATCATGACGGCATCCAGGATTTCCAGCCCGATGGCGATCATGCCGTCTATCTCCAGGATATCCACCGGCGCTGGTATCGTGCCACGATCATGGGCCCCTGCCTCGGCCTGTCCTTCGCGACACGGATCGCCGTGAAGACGCGCGGTTCGACCTCGCTCGACAAATATGGCTCGCTCCTGGTCGATGGCGAGGACTGCCGCATCGACGAACTGGTCACGAGCGGTCCGCCGCCGAAAAAGGCGAAGAAGCCCAGGCACGCCGACTGAAACCGCGGCCCCTTCCCCGGCGCTGGCGCTTGCCCGATCACATCCCTAGATGCAGCCGATGAACATCGGCACCATCGTCTCTTCGATCGCGGTCTGGATCATCCCGCTGACCATCGCCATCGTGCTGCACGAGGTGTCGCACGGCTGGGTGGCCAATGCGCTGGGCGATCCGACCGCAAAGGAGCGGGGCCGGCTGTCGGTCAATCCGATCACCCATGTCGATCCGGTCGGCACGATCCTGTTGCCGCTCGGGCTCGCCATCGCTCATTTGCCGGTGTTCGGCTGGGCCAAGCCCGTCCCGGTGGATTTCGCGCGGCTTCGGCACCCGCGAAGCGGCATGGTGCTTGTCGCCCTGGCGGGGCCGGGCATGAACATCGCGCTGGCGATCCTGGCCGCGGCGCTGCTTGCGCTCGCCGTCTCCGTCACGCCGACCGGCGGGAGCACGTTCCTCGTCGGGAATCTGAGCAACTTCGTCGCGATCAACGTGTTCCTCGCGATCTTCAACATGCTGCCGATCCCGCCCTTCGATGGCGGCCATGTTGTCCAGGGGCTGCTGCCGCCCTCACTGGCGCAGCGCTATGCCCAGTTGAGCCGGTTCGGCTTCCCGCTGCTGCTGTTCCTGCTGATAATCCTGCCGATGCTGGCGCCGGGCGCGAATATCGTCGCGCGGGTGGTCGGCCCGCCTGCCGATGCGCTGATCGATTTCCTGCTGCGGTCCGCCGGCCTCCCGGCCTGACGCGATGCACGGCTGGATCATCCTCGACAAGCCGCTCGGGCTCGGCTCGACCCAGGGCGTCTCCGCGGTCAAGCGCGCCCTCCGGGCCGGCGGCTATGCGAAGGCCAAGGTCGGGCACGGCGGCACGCTCGACCCGCTCGCCACCGGCGTGCTCCCGATCGCGATCGGGGAGGCGACCAAGCTCGCCGGGCGGATGCTCGATAGCGACAAGATCTATGACTTCACGATCCGCTTCGGGGTGCAGACCGATACGCTCGACCTCGAGGGCGCGGAGATCGCCCGATCCGACGCGCGGCCGACGCTGGCCGAAATCGAGGCGGTGCTGCCCCGCTTCACCGGCCCGGTCGAGCAGGTGCCCCCGGTCTATTCGGCGCTCAAGGTCGACGGCCAGCGGGCCTATGATCTGGCGCGGGCGGGCGAAGAGGTGATGCTGGCGAGCCGGTCCGTGGTCATCCGCAGCCTTGCCCTCAGTCACCCCGGACTTGTTCCGGGGTCAGCCGATCCACAAGTCCAGCCGTCTGCGGACGCGTGGAGGCAGCAACAGGTTCGGCACGACGCGGCGCTTGAAGAAGTCACCCTCACCGCCCATGTTTCGAAGGGCACCTATATCCGCAGCCTCGCGCGGGACATCGCGCTGGCGCTCGGCACGGTCGGGCATGTCGCCATGCTGCGCCGTTTGAAGGCCGGCCCGTTCACCCTGGTCGACTCGATATCGCTGGACAAACTGACCGAACTCGGCCATGGGCGCGCCCTTGAAGACAAACTCCTGCCCCTGAGGGTGGGGCTGGACGACATCCCGGCTCTATCCCTCACCCCCGATCAGGCAGGGCTGCTCCGACAGGGGCGGGTGTTGATCGGGATCGCCGCAGATGATGGCCTCCACTTCGCGACGTCGGACGATGTTCCGGTCGCTCTGGTGGAAGTTCTGGACCGCGAGGTCCGTGTCGTTCGCGGTTTCAACCTCTAAGCGAAAGGATCACGATGTCGATCACGCAAGAGCGCAAGGAAGCGCTCGTCAAGGATCACAGCCGCGCCGAAGGCGATACCGGCTCCCCCGAAGTTCAGGTCGCGATCCTCACCGAGCGCATCCGCAACCTGACCGAGCACTTCAAGACGCACAAGAAGGACAATCATTCGCGCCGCGGGCTGCTGATGATGGTCAACAAGCGCCGCTCGTTGCTCGATTATCTCCGTCACAAGGACGGGGCACGCTATACCGATCTCATCGCGAAGCTCGGGCTTCGCAAGTAACAAGGGGACGGCGCCTGCGGGCGCCGTTTCGCTATTTGAACCCTCGCCCCGGCGAGGATCAGACCGTGGCTCCGCCGAGACGGAGGCACACCGCCACACTGCAATTCGGCAGTTCTGGCTCAGGGGCACGAAAGGCCCCAAACCGCACGGGCCGGCTTAGCCCGCACATAGGCCCCGGCACGCATAGGGCGGCCGGAGTGAAGGAAACAAAATGTTCGATACCAAAACCGTAAGCATCCAGTGGGGCGGCAAGACCCTCACGCTGGAAACGGGCCGCGTTGCCCGCCAGGCCGATGGCGCCGTCATGGCGACGCTCGGCGAAACCGTCGTTCTCTGCGCCGTCACGGCCGCACGCTCCGTCAAGGAAGGGCAGGATTTCTTCCCGCTCACCGTCCATTATCAGGAAAAATTCTCGGCTTCGGGCCGCATCCCCGGCGGCTTCTTCAAGCGTGAGCGCGGCGCCACCGAAAAGGAGACGCTGACCAGCCGCCTGATCGATCGCCCGATCCGCCCGCTGTTCCCGGAAGGCTTCTACAACGAGATCAACGTCATCGCCCAGGTGCTGAGCTATGACGGCGAGAACGAGCCCGACGTGCTGGCGATGGTCGCGGCTTCGGCGGCGCTCACCATTTCGGGCGTGCCGTTCATGGGCCCGATCGGCGCAGCCCGCGTCGGCTATATCGATGGCGAGTATATCCTGAACCCGACCCTGGAGCAGACCAAGGAAGGCGATCTCGACCTCGTCGTCGCCGCCACCGGCGCCGCCGTGATGATGGTGGAGTCCGAAGCCAAGGAGCTCTCCGAAGAGGTCATGCTCGGCGCAGTCCAGTTCGCGCACAAGGCATGCCGTGAGGCGTGCAACGCGATCATCGACCTGGCTGAGCAGGCCGCCAAGGAGCCCTGGGAAATGGCCGCACAGGCCGATCTCTCGGCTGCCAAGGACAAGCTGAAGAAGCTGATCGGCAAGGACATCGCCGCCGCCTACAAGGTGACCGACAAGTCCAAGCGTTCGGCCTTGCTCAACGAGGCGCGCGCCAAGGGCAAGGCGGCATTCGCCGATGCGGCCCCGCAGGACCAGATGGCTGCCGGCAAGCTGATGAAGAAGCTGGAAGCGGAAATCGTCCGCGGCGCCATCCTCAAGGACGGCACCCGCATCGACGGCCGCACCACCACCCAGATCCGTCCGATCGAGGCGATGGTGCACTTCCTGCCACGCACGCATGGCTCGGCCCTGTTCACGCGCGGCGAGACGCAATCGATCTGCTCCACCACGCTCGGCACGCGCGACAGCGAGCAGATGATCGACGGCCTGAACGGCCTGTCCTACGAAAACTTCATGCTGCACTATAACTTCCCGCCCTATTCGGTCGGCGAAGTCGGTCGCTTCGGTGCCCCGGGCCGTCGCGAAGTCGGCCACGGCAAGCTCGCCTGGCGCGCGCTGCATCCGGTGCTGCCGTCGAAGGAGGAGTTCCCCTACACGATCCGCGTTCTCTCCGACATCACCGAGTCGAACGGCTCGTCGTCGATGGCGACGGTGTGCGGCGGTTCGCTGAGCATGATGGATGCGGGTGTGCCGCTGAAGCGTCCGGTCTCGGGCATCGCGATGGGCCTGATCCTCGAGGGCAAGAACTTCGCCGTCCTGTCCGACATCCTGGGCGACGAGGATCACCTCGGCGACATGGACTTCAAGGTCGCCGGCACGTCCGAGGGCATCACCACGATGCAGATGGACATCAAGATCGCCGGCATTACCGAAGAGATCATGCGCGCCGCGCTGAACCAGGCCAAGGAAGGCCGTGCGCACATCCTGGGCGAGATGGCCAAGGCGCTCGATCACACCCGTGAAGAGCTCTCGGCCCATGCCCCGCGCATCGAGACGCTGACGATCGACAAGTCGAAGATCCGCGACGTCATCGGTACCGGCGGCAAGGTGATCCGCGAGATCGTCGCCACCACCGGCGCCAAGGTCGATATCGACGACGAAGGCGTGATCAAGGTCAGCTCTTCGGATTCGGCGCAGATCGACGCAGCGATCAAGTGGATCAAGGGCATCGTCGAGGAAGCCGAGGTCGGCAAGATCTATGACGGCAAGGTCGTCAACCTCGTCGATTTCGGCGCGTTCGTGAACTTCATGGGCGGCAAGGACGGCCTCGTCCACGTCTCGGAGATCAAGAACGAGCGCGTCGAGAAGGTCTCCGACGTTCTCAGCGAAGGCCAGGCCGTGAAGGTCAAGATCCTCGAGATCGATCCGCGCGGCAAGGTTCGCCTGTCGATGCGCGTCGTCGACCAGGAGACCGGTGCCGAGCTGGAAGACGCCCGTCCTGCCCGCGAGCCCCGCGAAGGCGGCGATCGGGGCCCGCGTGGGCCCCGGCGTGACGGCGATGGCGGCCGTGGCCCGCGCGGCGAAGGCGGCGGTCGTGGTGATCGCGGCCCGCGCCGTGACGGCGATGGCGGCCGCGGTCCGCGTCGCGATGGCGGCGGTGAGCGTGGCCCGCGTCCCGAGCGTTCGGGCGGCGGCAACGACGACGGCCCAGCGCCTGAATTCGCGCCCGCCTTCCTGACTGGCGATCGCGACTAAGCTTCGTCTGCAAGGATGACGAACAGAGGGGCCCGGGCAACCGGGCCCCTTTTTCGTTGCTCCTCCTTCCCCGGCGCAGGGCTCAAGAAGACGCCAGCGCCCGCACCGGTCGCGGCCGTCGGTCCTGCCCTACCGCCACGAACGCGAACACCGCCTGAGTCACCTTGTTCGCGTCGTCGGAATGCCGGTCGCGCGCCCAGGCCTCGACCTCGACCCGCATCGAGGTCCGGCCGACCTTGATCAGCCGCGCGAATACCGACACCTCGTCGCCGACGAACACCGGGCGGTGGAAGGTCATGCCCTCCACCGCGATCGTCACCGCCCGCCCCGCCGCGTGCCGCGACGCGACCGAGGAGGCGGCGAGATCCATCTGGCTCATCAGCCAGCCGCCGAAGATATCGCCATACACATTGGCGTCGGCCGGCAACGCCGTCACGCGGACGGCGGGCTGCTCCTGCGGCATTGCCTGTGCCGTCATCACCGGCTCCCGCCTTCATGGGCGTCGCCTACGCGCAGGCGCCGCGCAGCCGCGACCATAGCGACCAGCGCCGGCCGCACCTCCGTCCATTTTCGTGTCTTCAGGCCGCAATCGGGATTCACCCAGAGCCGCTCCGCCGGCAGCCGCTGGCCCGCAAGGGTCAGCAACTCGACCATTTCGGCCTCGCCCGGGACGCGCGGCGCGTGAATGTCGTAGACGCCCGGCCCGATCTCGTTGGGATAGGCATAGACGGCAAAGGCGTCGAGCAATTCCATCTGCGACCGGGCGGTCTCGATCGAGATGACATCGGCATCCATCGCGCCGATCGCGGGCAGGATGTCATTGAACTCCGAATAGCACATATGAGTGTGAATCTGGGTATCGTCACGCACCCCCGATGCCGCCAGCCGGAAACATTCCACCGCCCAGCCCAGATAGGCCTGCCAGTCGGCACGCCGCAGCGGCAGGCCTTCGCGCAGCGCCGCCTCGTCGATCTGGATCACGGCCGCGCCGGCCGCCTCCAGATCGGCCACCTCGTCGCGAATCGCCAGCGCGATCTGACCGCAGCTCTGCTCGCGCGGCTGATCGTCGCGGACGAACGACCAGTTCAGGATCGTGACGGGTCCGGTCAGCATTCCCTTCATCGGCCTGGTCGTCAGCGATTGCGCGTAGCGCCACCACTCCACCGTCATCGCCTTTGGCCGTGACACGTCGCCATAAAGGATCGGGGGGCGCACGCAGCGCGAGCCATAGCTCTGCACCCAGGCGTTGCGGGTGAAGGCGAAGCCCGAAAGCTGCTCTCCGAAATACTGCACCATATCGTTGCGCTCGAACTCGCCATGCACCAGCACATCGAGGCCGATCTCTTCCTGCCACGCGACGGTCGCGGCGGTCTCGAGCCGCAGGAATTGCGCATAGGCGAGGTCATCGATCTCGCCGCGCCCATGGGCCGCACGCGCCTTGCGCACCTCGGGAGTCTGCGGGAAAGAGCCGATCGTCGTGGTCGGATAGCGCGGCAGGTTCAGCCGCGCCCGCTGCGCCGGCCTGCGCATCACGAAGGGCGAGGCGCGCTTCGTCATTTCCATATCCGCCGCACCAAGCCGCGCTGCGACCGCCGGATCATGGATCAACGGCGAGCTTCGGCGCGATTCGGCCGCGGCGCGGGCAGTCGCCAGCGCATCGGCGACCGAGCCCGCGCCGTGATCGAGCGCCCGGGCGAGCACCGACAGTTCACCGATCTTCTGCACCGCAAAGGCCAGCCATTGCGTCACCGTCGGATCGAGTACGGTCTCGATCGCGAGATCGGCCGGTACGTGCAGCAGCGAACAGGAAGGCGCGAGAATCAGGTCGCGCTCCGCCGCGACCGGCGCGATCCGTGCGAGCAGCGCATCGAGATCAGCGCGCCAGACGTTGCGACCGTCGATCACGCCGAGCGACAGCAGCACCTCGGGACGTGCGCGTTGCCACACCGCGTCGAGCTGCTCGGGCGCCCGGACCAGGTCGACGTGCAGGCCGTGCACCGGCAGGTCGGTCGCCAGTTCCAGATTGTCGCCGAGCGCGCCGAAATATGTGGCGAGCATCACTTTCGGCCCGTTCACCGAGAGCCGCCTATAGGCGGTCTGCAGGGCCACGCGCTGGGTGTCGTCGAGGTCAAGCACCAGGCAAGGCTCGTCCAGCTGCACCCAGTCGGCCCCGGCGCGGGCGAGCTGCGCCAGCACTTCCTCATAGATCGGCAGCACCGCCTCGAGCAGCGACAGCGGGACGACGTCCCTGCCCTTGGCGAGGCTCAGGAAGGTTACCGGTCCGAGCAGCACCGGCCGGGTATGATAGCCAAGCGCCTTCGCCTCGAGGAACTCGTCGACTACCTTGCTCGACGACAGCGCGAACTTCTGCCCGGCACGCAGTTCCGGCACCATGTAGTGATAATTGGTGTCGAACCATTTGGTCATTTCCTGCGCAGTGCTGTCGGCCGCGTGCGCGCAACCTGCCTGCGCCTGCGCCTGCGCGCCGCGCGCCATCGCGAAATAGGTGTCGAGATCGACCTTGCCGCCGGTCCAGCCATATCGCGCCGGTACCGCGCCGAGCATCGCCGAAATGTCGAGCACATGATCGTAGAGCGAGAAATCGCCGCTCGGTATGATGTCGGCACCGAGCGCACGTTGCCGCGCCCAGGCGGCGGCGCGCAGCCCCTGTGCGGCAAGCGCGAGCGCATCCGCATCGGTCTTGCCCGACCAGTAGCTTTCGAGCGCGAACTTCAGCTCGCGGCAGGGCCCGATACGGGGGAAACCGAGGGTTGCGACTTGGATCGTCATCGTCTTCAGGGCCTTGCTTGGGGCAAGGTGAAGGCCGGACGCACGGCAACGGGACGCGCCCGTAAAGACAAGCCGGGGCGCGGTGTTGCACGCGGCCTGACCGGACACCCCGCCGGAGGACGTTATCTGACGAGGCAGGTCTCCTGGCTCGCGGGTCGACACGACGATCCGGCCTTCCCGATCCCTTGTCCGGACCAGTGACACGAAATGGATCGCCGCTCGCCGCTCACAGTTGCGGGGGCAGCGCCGGAATCACACCGGCTTCCCGTCTTGGCTCCGACCGGCAGGACCGGACGAAGAACCTCGACCTTCCAAGGATAGCCCCTGCGCCAAGGACGTCAAGCACCATATAAAGGATTCTTTATATGGTGGTTTCGGGGTGTAATATCGCTCCTCGCACAGAAGAAGGAGGAAGAGACTCGTACCCCGCTACAATGTACCGAACACCAGCCCGCGAGGCGCCTCTCAGTGCGCCTCGATGACGACTGACAGCACCTCGACGTCGATCGGCGGCGTCGCCGCCGCCGTGCCCGACAGCAACCTCGGAACGGGTTCGATCGCCCTGAAATTCAGCAAGCCGTTCGCCTTCAGTGCATTGCTGGTGCGCAGCGTTGCGAGCGCCCCGTCGAGCGGCAGCGTGAAGGTGAGCGGCCCATGCGCCATGGTATGGCCAAACAGCGCAACGCTCCCGACCTGTACCGCACGCGATCGGTCCCCGGTATCGACCAGGACGGGAAATTCCTGGCCGCGCCCGGCATGCGGGAGCACCAGCGTCACCTTCGCCAGCAGGTGCCGGGGGGCGCCCGGCCGGATGAGCTGCAGCAGCGCGGGTTGCAGCCGTACCGCAGTCGGCAGCCCGCCCGACATCGCCTTCGCGCCCTTCAGGGAGCCGGCCGGCACCTCGCCGGCGAATCGCAGCACCGGGGGGCGCCGCGTCGTTTTCAGCACCGGCCCCGGCATCGGCGCACCGGTGCTGCCCGGCTGATAATCATAGGCGAAATCGCCGATCGCCGCATAGTCGCCGGCATGCGTCTTGGTCACGGGTTTGCCGTCGGCGTCGGAGAAGAACAGGAATTCCTCCTTCGCCCAGGCATCGAAGTCGGCCTGCGGCAGATAGGGCAGCCCGGCCGCGATCTGGCGCTGCGTCCAGGCATCCCAGAGCCGATCGATATTGCTGTGATGCAGGAAGAACAGCGGATCGACCGGCGACAGGAAAGCCTGCATCAGGCCCCCGGTATTGGTCGCGGTCGACTGGTCGCACTGCCCGTTGACGATCGGATGGACGATACCGCCGGTGTTGTTATGTACCTTGTTGTGCGGATAGCCCTCCAGCACGGCGAACCCCTTCATGACGCTGTGATTGGGCGCCGCCGGGCTCGAAAATGTCTCGTAATCCTGCGCGGCCATCGCGCTCTGGAGGATCGTGGAAGACACCGCATTCGCCGCGACGCAATCGAGCCTGGCATCGGGATTGCGGACATTCGGGTAGGTCGGGACGGGGAAGAAGGCGGGATAGTCGGGATTCTGCGGGTTGAGGATCTGATCCCACAGCACGTCCTCGGAGGTGATGCCGCGCTCGGTCAGCTGTTGCAGCCGGGTGGAGCCGGGCGCCCAATAGCCGGCGGCCGTCAGCACGCCCCTGAACTTCTGGCTGAAGCTGGTCGCATCGCCGATAAAGGCCGGATTGCCCGGGTTGAGCAGCCCCTGGTACAGCGCCGCCGGAACCTCGGGATTCGCCGTCCAGTCCCAATAGGGAAAGGCGAACCCTTCAAAGCCGCTCAGCCGGCGTACCATCTGCTCGGTCCAGCCGGTGATCCCGCGATGCCACGGGAACAGCCACCAATTGCCATGCGGGCAATCAAGGAAATGGACGAACGCAGTGCGATACCAGTTGCATGGATCCTCGGGCGGCAGCTTCAGCATCGCGGCGATCGCCGCCTGATAATGGCCGAGCATCATCTGGCCTTCGGCGCTGGCGACATTGTAGCGCCGCCATCTGGCCGGCGCCGGCAGCTGCGCCGCCACCCGGGGCGCCACCGCCGCCGCCGCTGCGACAGCCACGCCTCCTGCGAGTACGCCGCGCCGCGAATGCTTCATGGTCAGCCCGTCGTTCATGGGACTCTCCTCAGGGATATGGGGTCGTTCTGCTCGACAATCGGGCGACTCAATGCCCGGTCATGCCCTCCATCGGCTTCGCGCCCTCGGCCGCCTTCAGCGCGATTTCGCCGTCACCCAGCACCACCGCGACATTCTGCATCATGCCCTGATCCTCATGGTCGAGAATGTGGCAGTGGAGCACGAACTCGCCGATATAGCGCTGGTACCGCGTGCGAACCTTGATGGTGTAGATGCCGGTCGGATCATTCGGCGCGAGCGTCTTGATCCACAAGGTATCCTTCCACACGCCCTTCAGCCCGGCATATTGTGGATCGACCGTCCCGCCCGAATTGTCGATCGAGCCCGGCGCACTGACATCCTTGCCAGTCGGATCGATGATCGAGACGATCTGGAACGGATTGACGTGGATGTGGAAGGGATGGCTCGCGAATTGCGACTGCATGGTCCATTCGTCGACCCCGCCCAGCACCAGCTTGCGATCGATCCGGCCGGGATCATAGGGCTGCGCATCGCTCACCTTGAGCGAATTGCCGACCTCGAACCTGGTGTTGTTCTTGTCGCTGGTGTCGATGAAGAAGGTCAGTTCCTGCGTGCCCGTCACCTCGTCCGCCGCGATGTCGGGGTGGGGCGTGAACTGCGTCAGCTTCAGCCCGGCCCTCAGGTCGGCGACGATCGCCGGCTTCACCGCCGGGAGCATCGCCTGCTCTGCGTGCGCGACCAGCGCGTCAGTCACATAGGCGCCGATATCGGGCACCGCCGTGCCCGGCGCGACCGTCACCGTACCCATCAACCGCGGCCCCGGGGTATCGCCATTGACTGAACCGGCGCCCGGCGAGGAAGCATCGATCAGGCAGTAATTGCCTGGCTCGGGAAACACCACCAGCGCGTCGAAGCGGTAGCCCGGCTGGAAGGTCGCAAGCTTGGTCTGCTGCGCCGCTCCCATGGTAAGGCCGTCTGCCGCGATCAGGTTATAGGGCAGCGCGGCCCCGGTGCAGCTCTGCCTGATGAACTTCTCGGATGCAGCTTCGCTCAGTCTGCTTGCGAGCCTGGCATCGGGCTTCATCTTCACCAGCGTCAGGCTGATCGTGTCACGCACGCCGGCGTGGATCAGGCGCCAGCGCTCGATCTGCCCCTGCGTCGCATGAAAGGTCGGCAGCACCACGCCGTTGAGCGTGGTGTAGCGTCCGGACTGCGCCCATTGACCCGGTGCGAACAGGTCATATCCCTCGATCGCGCCGACATCGCCCGGATCGCAGCGATAGGTCTTGTCCTTGTTGAGCTTGATCGGCCCAAGCACCCCGTTCATCCTCGGCTCGCGGCAGGCATATTGGATCTGCTGCATCACCAGCACCCGCTCCGGCATGCCCCTCAAGAGCGTATCGATATCGCCGTGCGCCTGAAGTGTCGGCAGCCGGTCGCCACGGATGATCAGCGCTCCCGCCATGCCGCTCGATACCTGCAGCGCGGTCGAGCCATGGCGGTGCGTATGATACCAGAATGTCCCCGACGGATGGTCGCCCGGGATGTTATATTCATACTGGAAACTCACCCCCGGATTGATCGACAGCAACACATTGTCGCCATTGCCCGCAGGGTTCACCCACAGGCCGTGGGTATGGAGATTGGTCCCGTTGAAGCAGTGCGGCTTGTTGGGCATGTGCGCCGCCATCGGTCCGCAGCCCGGATCGGCCGGCAGCCCGTTGTTGAGGTTTACCCGGATCGTGTCGCCCGGCACCGCCTCGATCGTCGGCGAGACATAGGGCGCGGTCGGATCGACCGCGGGGCCCTGATAGCTGCGCAGATGGACCTTGTCATAGACGCCCGTCGCCGGATTGAAGATCTGACCGTCGGTATAGACGATGTTGAGGTCAAGCACGCGCTCGTGGGAGGTCGGCGCCGTCGCCTGCTCCACGGCCATCACCAGCTTCTTCGCCGCCGGCAGGCCCGGCGCCTCGGCCGGCAGCAGCGGTGGATTGACCACGTCGCGCTCCTTCGTCTGCGCCGAGAGTGACGGCGACAGGAACACCAGGCCAAGGGCAGTCAATGCCCGTGGCGCGCGACCGCGCCCGATCGTCGATAACCCGCCCATGACGTCCCCCATCTCGCAACAACCCGATTAGCGCAGTCTGCGCCGTGACGGGGGGTGCGTCGAGAAAGGTCAGTACCGATCTGGTTACATCGGGGCCGGCATCATGCCGCGGGGGCGCCCGCGGGTCCGATCACCGAATCGAGATCGCGCAGGTCACCCCCGCGCGTCTCGCGCCCGAACCAGGCGACCAATGCCAGGGCCACCGCCCCCGGCGCCATGATGATCGCAGCGGCGAGGCCCATCGACGGAATCAAGGCCGCGATGCTCAGCCCCTGCGCGAGCAACCCGCCCGCCTTGGTACAGGCCGCCACCCAGCCGGTCGCACGACCGCGGACCCGCAGCGGGAAACTCTCCGCCGTATAGGGCAGCAGGATCGCGAGAATGCCATTCGAGCCGACGATCAGCAGCGCGACCGGCAGCACCGGGCTGCCGCTGCCGGCCAGATCGAGGCGCAGCACGCCGGCGAGGCCGGCGAGCGTCACCGCGATCGTCGTGACGAGCGACCATTTCGTGCTCCACCGACTGTACATCAGCGCGCAGAGGAACACGGTCGGGAAGGCGATCAGGGCGCTTTCGGCCAGCAGCCTGCTCGACACCGCAACAGAATAGCCCTTCGCGACGAGATCCGCCGGCAGCCACAGCAACAAGCCGAAATTGACCAGGCCCCAAGTGATCGCGGCGACCGTCAGCGCAGCCAGCTTGCCGAGCAGCTTGCTCCCCGTCAGCGCGCCCTGCGCCGCCTTGCGATCGATCACAGGAGACGGCCCGCGGCGCAACGTTGCGCCGAAGCGCCGCATTACGGCTTCCGCTTCGGTGTTGCGGCCGCGCGCCAGCAGGAACTTGGCGGATTCCGGGATCAGGCCGCCGAGCAGGACCAGCGTCAGGCCGGTCGGCAGGTTGGCGAGCCACAGGATGCGCCAGCCAAAGATCGGCTGCAGCAGCGCCGACAAGCCGCTCGCGGCAAAATAACCGCCCACAGCGCCGAGCCCGCCGACCAGCACCAGGCTCCAGCCGCGGTGGCGGTTCGGCATCATCTCGGCAAGCAGCGCGTAGGTGACGGGCAGCATCCCGCCCGCTGCAGCTCCCATCATGAAACACATGCCGATATTCCAGGCGAGCGACGGCATCGCGCCACAGATCGACGTGCCGACGAACATCACGGCCGAAAGCAGGATCGAGGCCTTGCGCCCATAGACATCGGCGATCACGCCCCACAGCATCGAGCCGACCACCGTGCCCATCAGCGCGAAGAACGGAACAAGCGACACGGTGGCGCGCGGCACCCCATATTCACCGATCATGCCCGGCACGGTGAAGCCGAGCGACGCAGGCTTCATCACGTCGATCACCAGCGCCACCACCAGCACCAGCATCAGCCGCCAATGCGCCCAGCCGAGCGCTGCATCTTCGGGCGCCGATATCGTGATATCCGCCCCGGCCGCGCGCTGCGCCGCGAGGTTGCGCGGCAACAGACCGTAGGCAGCGACGATCACCCCGCCGACGATCAGGAACATGCCGAAGATCATCCCCGCATCCATCGGCATCCCGGCGAGTCGATATCCCATGTTCCGGCCCATCAGGAACGTCGGGATATGGAGCAGCACGCCCGACGTAACCGCGATACAGCCAAGCGCGAACGCCCAGATTGCCTGGCGGTCCGACAAGGTGCTGGCTGCGCGATCAAGCATCTACATCCCCTTTTCGCCGCTCAGCCGGCGGCGCTTCCCATGCTTCTGATAGCGGTCCCATGATCCGCTGGCGATGGCGGACTCAATGACGAAAGCCCCGCGACAGCAGCCCTTGCCGCACGAACGAATCCGTCGCGACCGCATCATGCCCCGGGACCAGCGCGATGCGTGGCTCGGCCGCCGCCAATCGGTGCAGCGCCATGGTCTGCAGCATGACCGCGCGACGATCGTCATGCCCCATGAAGTCGGTCACCAGCCGCGATCGGATGCGCTGCAGCCTGACATTGTCGGCGCTGGACGCAGTATCGCCCATGAACAGATATTCCTGCCCATCGGCGCGCCGGACATAGATCATCTGCGACCCCGGCGTGTGCCCCGGCGCCCGGACGAGCACCACGCCGGGCGCAATCGGCAGCAGCGCGGCATAAGCGGTCGGCCTGAAGCCGGCGCGACTGCCACTCGGCCACGCCAGATGCGTGTCGGCAAACTGCTCGGGATTGAGGATCGTCCTGCGCAGCAGCGCGCGCAGGTGGGGGCTCGTCAGCAGCCCGCCGATATGATCGAGATGCTCGTGCGTCACGACGATGTGCGTCGCCCCGTCGAGCGCGGCCAGGATACGCCTATGCGCTGCCTCGTCGAAGCGATCGACCTTGCCCGCCGCAGCATCCTTGGCATCGAATCCGGTGTCGATCAGGATCGTCGATCCGCCCGGGAAGATCAGCCGGTAGCTGTTGCGGACCAGATCGATCTTGTCCCACCCCGTGCCGGCGATCATCGCGATGCGGGGCTCCAGGCTGTGCGATACCGTCTCGACCTGGATCGTCCGGGCCTCCTCGCCCGGGAGGCGTGACGCCGCCCCGCGGATCGCCGCGATATCGAGCGGGTAGCTGCCGCTGGCCGGAAGCCGGTTGTCGTAGAAGAACCAGTAGACGGCGATCGCAAGCAGCACCGCGAGCGCAAGAACGGCGATGCCGAGCCGGCGTACCCAGCGCCGACGGATGGAAGACGATCCGGTCGCTATTGCCGCCATGATCCGTCAGCGACGAGGTGCCCTGCATCGGCCAGTGCCGCTTCGAGCCCCGCGCGATCGAGCGGGACGCAATAGGCCGGCCGTGCGCGTTCGAAGCGCCAGCTCTCGCTCAGCGGCCCGCCGTCGACCACGTCATAACCGAGGCCGTCGAGCAGTCCCGCCACAATCGCCTTGGCCGCCTCGTCATCGCCCGCGATCGGCAGGGCGCGACGGCCGGGCGTGCCCGCGGGCTTAGCATCCTTCTCGATATCGCGCTCAAGGATCGCGTTGAATGCCTTGACCAGTCGCGCGCCCGGCAGGCGGGCGGCGGTCATCTGGCTCGTCGTCGTCTCGCCCGAATCGAGCGCGGCGATCGCACCGTCGCGCGCCGGATAATAATTGCCCGCGTCGAGCACGATCCGGCCAGCGAACATGGCAGGATCGAGCGTGTCGAGCGCGGAAAACGGGATGGCCAGCAGCACCACGTCTCCGAAAGCCGCTGCTTCCGCCGCGGTGCCAACCGCGCAGCCGATCGATGCCGCCGTGCTCATCAGCGACTTGGGCTCGCGCGAATTGCTCAGCATCACCTGATGCCCGCGCGCCACCGCCAGCCGTGCGACTGCCCGCCCGATGAATCCGGCTCCGACGATGCCGATCTTCATCGGGGCGAGTCGCGGCGCGGCTGCACCAGCCTCGCGCACCCGCTCGTGATGGCGGATCACCTCGTCGATGATGAAGCGCAGGAATTTTTCGGAGAAGTCGGGATCGAGATCGGCTTGCCTGGCGAGTCCGCGCAGCCGGGCGATCTGCGCTTCCTCGCGGCCCGGGTCGGCCGGCGGCAAACCGGCAGTCGCCTTGTAGCGGCCTACCGCCTGGGTCACCTTGAAGCGCTCGGCGAGCAGGAAGACGAGCGCTGCGTCGATATTGTCGATGCTCTGGCGAAATCCGCTGAGCGTTTCGTCTGTCACAGTGCTGCCCTCACCCATTCGAGCGCCTTTTGCGGGCACGGACCGCCCCGCGCAACCCTGAAGGCTTGCCTTTAGTCGAGCGTACGGCCACATCGCACGCGACATGAGCGCCACGATCCACCGCCTCGACACCCAGCGCCAGCCGTCGCTTGAACCGATGGTCCAATTGATCGCTGGCGATCTCAATCTCGTCAATGCCGTGATCCTCTCGCGGATGCAGTCGGAAATCCCGCTGATCCCGGAACTCGCCGGCCACCTGATCGCCGGTGGCGGCAAGCGGATGCGCCCGATGCTGACGCTCGCGAGTGCCCGGCTGCTCGGCTATACCGGCGCCCGCCACCACCGGCTCGCAGCGGCGGTCGAGTTCATCCACACCGCGACTCTCCTGCATGACGATGTCGTGGACGGATCCGACCTGCGTCGCGGCAAGCGCACCGCCAATCTGATCTGGGGCAATCCCGCGAGCGTGCTGGTCGGCGACTTCCTGTTCAGCCGATCGTTCGAACTGATGGTCGAGGACGGCAGCCTCAAGGTACTCAAGATCCTGTCGGGCGCGAGCGCGATCATCGCCGAGGGCGAGGTCAACCAGCTCACCGCCGCGCGCCGGATCGATATCGGCGAGGAGCGCTATCTGGACATCATCGGCGCGAAGACCGCCGCCCTGTTCGCCGCCGCCTGCCGCATTGCCGCCGTGGTTGCCGAACGTCCCGAGGCAGAAGAACTCGCCCTCGATGCCTATGGACGCAATCTCGGCATTGCCTTCCAGCTTGTCGACGACGCGATCGATTATGTCTCGGACGCCGGAACCATGGGCAAGGACGCGGGCGATGATTTCCGCGAAGGCAAGATGACCCTGCCTGTCATCCTGGCCCATGCCCGCGGCAATGCCGAGGACCGGGCGTTCTGGAAAGCCGCGATCGAGGGCCACCGCGCCCGCGACGAGGATCTGGAGCATGCGATCGCGCTGATCCGCTCGACCCGTGCGGTCGACGATACGCTTGCCCGCGCGCGCCATTACGGCCAGCGCGCGATCGACGCGCTGGGCAGCTTCGCGCCGGGCCAGGCCAAGGATGCGATGGTCGAGGCGGTCGAGTTCGCGGTGGCGCGGGCTTACTAGGATCCGACCAGCCCCATGGGGCTGGCCAGCGACGCTGCGTCAGGGCGCGCGACACGTGGCGGTCAAAGTCAGGCCACCGCGATGCTCAATGGTCGTGATGGTCGTGATGCTCATGGTGGTGAAGCTCGCGCTGCGGGCGTTCGGCCTCCACCGCGCAGGTCGTCGCGGCATCGGCATCGGCGCCGATGATCTCCACCTGCAGCGTTGCGTGACCGATCGCGAATCGGTGCTCCAGCATCTCGCGCGCCTCCTCCAGGAATGCGTCCCCGGGATGGCCTGCGGGCATCACCAGATGCGCGGTCAGCACGGTATCGGTCGTGCTCATCGGCCAGATATGGACATGGTGGACGCGTGCCACGCCAGGCAACGTGCGTAGCGCCATGCGCACCTTGTCGTAATCGATCCCGCGCGGCACGGCGCCAAGCGACATCTCGACCGATTCGTGCAGCAGACCCCAAGTCTGCCAGAAGATCAGCGCAGCGATGGCGATGCTGACGATCGGATCGATCCAGGTCTCGCCGGTCCACAGGATCACGAGTCCCGCAAGGACCACGCCCGCCGAAACCGCTGCGTCGGCCGCCATGTGGAGATAGGCCCCGCGAATATTGATATCGCCCTTGCGACCGCGGGAGAACAGCAGCGCCGTGCCCAGGTTCACCGCGATGCCCACTGCGGCCACGATCGAGACCGTGCCGCCCGCGACCGGTGCAGGCGCCGCCATGCGCTGCGCCGCCTCGAGCACAATCGCGCCGAGCGCGACCAGCAGCAGCAGCGCATTGGTGAGCGCGGCGAGGATCGTCGATCCCTTCAGCCCATAGGTGAAGCGCTTCGACGGCGCCGCCCGCCCGAGCGCGACCGCGCCCCAGGCGACGGCCAGCCCGAGCACGTCGGACAGGTTGTGTCCGGCATCGGCCAGCAGCGCGACCGAATCCGCCACGAACCCGAATCCGGCCTCGACGACGACGAAGCCGAGATTGAGCGCGATTCCGACCGCGAACGCCCGGTCGAACCCGCCTGCGGGCGCGTGCCCATGGGCGTGGTGCCCGTGCGAATGGCCATGATGCCCATGGCCGTGGTGCGAATGGTCCTGCATCGCGACCTGCGTATCATCTCTTGCCAATGAGATACTAGGACCGACGATTTTCCGCAGCGCCCCGTCGCGGCCTGCCCGCACCCCGGCGGGGAGCGGTAAATCGCGACGGGCGTGCCGGGACGGTCCCAGGCTCTTGATCGCTGCGCGGGCGCGTCGGGCGACGCCCTGGCGCTGGCGCCGCCCGATCGCAGTGGCGCGCCGGCGACGGGCCGGCCGGTCTTCCTGGCATGGTCCGGATCGCCATTTTATCGGCCGAAGGATAATGCTGAAGACAAGGCTGTCCCCGCCGAATCCGCACGCATACGCCACTGGTTTCGGTGGAATCGGGGCCCTTTCCCGCCTAGCATTACGCCATGACGGACAGGACCGACACTACGACCCTCTGGCGCCCGGTCGGGCCGCAGGAGCTCGCCCTGATCGAGGAGGCGGGCTTTCGTGCCTTCCCGCCGCGCCTGCCCGAACAGCCGATCTTCTACCCGGTCCTGACCGAAGCCTATGCCGTGAAGATCGCGCGCGACTGGAACGTGAAGGCAAGCGGCGCCGGCTTCGTCACCCGGTTCGAAGTCCGCACGGATTATCTCGCCGGCTTCGCGGTCAGGGAAGCCGGCGGTCGCTCCCATCTCGAATATTGGGTTCCCGCCGAAGAACTGCCCGCCTTCAACGCGGCGATCGTCGGCGAGATCGTCGTGACGCAGGAATTCCGCTGAGCCTCCTTCCCATCCATGCCGTGCTGCCCGACCTGCTCGCGTCGCTGCGCGCCGGCGCGAACGCCGTGCTCGTCGCGCCGCCGGGCGCCGGCAAGACCACCGCCGTCGCGCCGGCCCTGCTCGCCGAAGCCTGGTGCGGCGGCGAGGTCCTGCTCCTCTCCCCGCGCCGCCTGGCCGCGCGCGCCGCAGCCGAGCGGATGGCGGCACTGGCCGGCGAACCCGTCGGCCGGACCTTCGGCTATGCCACCCGCATGGACACCCGGCGCTCGGCCGACACCCGGGTGACGGTCGTGACCGAGGGCATTTTCGTCAACCGTATCCAGGCCGACCCCGAACTGACCGGTGTCTCTGCCGTGCTGTTCGACGAAGTGCACGAACGCAGCCTCGACAGTGATTTCGGCCTAGCGCTCGCGCTCGACGCACAGGGCGCGCTTCGGCCCGATCTGCGCATCGTCGCCATGTCGGCCACGCTCGACGGTGCATGCTTCTCGACGCTGATGGGCGGGGCGCCGGTGATCGAGAGCGAAGGGCGCAGCTACCCGCTCACGCTGCGGCATATCGGACGCGCGGCCGAGGCGCGGATCGAGGACTCGATTGCCGCCGCGATCCGGCTCGCCTTGCGCGAGGAGACGGGCGGCATCCTCGCCTTCCTGCCCGGCGTCGCCGAGATCGAACGCACCGCCGAGCGGATCGAAGGGCTTGGGCCGGATATCGTCCTGCACAAGCTCCATGGCAGCCTCGATCCCGGGGCGCAGCGCGCGGCGATCGCGCCCGACGGGCAGGGGCGGCGCAAGATCGTGCTTGCCACCTCGATCGCCGAAACCAGCCTGACGCTCGATGGGATTTCAGTGGTGGTCGATTCAGGGCTGGCGCGCCGGCCACGCTATGATCGCGCGGCGGGGATGACCCGGCTGGTCACCGAACGCGCCAGCCAGGCTGCGGTCACGCAGCGCGCGGGTCGCGCCGCGCGGCAGATGCCGGGCACTGCCTATCGGCTATGGGAGGAAGCCGCGACCGCCGGCCTCCCGCGCTTCGATCCGCCCGAGATCCTCGAAGCCGATCTCTCCGCGCTGACGCTGGATTGCGCGCTGTGGGGCGTGGCCGATCCGCGCAGCCTCGCCTGGCTCGATCCGCCGCCCGCCGCCGCCATCGACGAGGCGCGCGCGCGCCTGGCGGTGCTCGATGCGATCGATTCCGACGGCCGCCCCACGCCGCATGGCAAGGCGATCGCGGGCCTGCCGCTGCCGCCACGCCTCGGCCATATGCTGGTGCGCGCCGGCGCAATCGGGCTGGCCGAGACTGCTGCGGAGGTCGCCGTGCTGCTAGGCGAGCGGGGGCTGGGCGGGAATGACGTCGACCTGGAGAGCCGCCTCCGACGGTGGCGGACCGAGCGAGGGCCACGGGCGGAAGGCGGACGGAAGCTGGCGAAGCGTTGGGCGTCGCTCGTTCGCGATGACGGCACGAACGCGGCAGGCCGGCACGACGCGGCGGATGCCGTCGCCATCTGTATCGCCCTCGCCTTTCCCGATCGCATCGCCAAACGACGCGACGCGTCCGGCGAGACCTGGGCCTCGGCCGGCGGGCGCGGCTTCAAGCTCGATCCTACCACGTCGCTCGCACGCAACGCGTGGCTGGCCGTCGCGGAGACGCAGGGCATGGCCTCGGGCGCGCGCATCCTCTCCGCGGCACCAATCGACCTTACCACCGTCGAATCGCTGTTCGGCGAACGGATCGAGACGCGCCGTACCGTCAGCTTCGACCCGGCGACCGGTGGCGTACAGGCGCTGCGCGAACGCCGGCTCGGCGCGATCCGCCTGTCGAGCGGCCCCGACGCCAATGCCAACCCCGAGGAAATCGCGGCGGCGCTGCTGACCGGCGTCCAGGCGCGGGGCCTCTCGCTCCTTCCCTGGAGCGACGCCGCCCGCGCTCTGCTCGATCGCATCGCCTTTGTCCGCGACGCGGGCGGCGCGGTGAACGACGTCGACGAAGCCCATCTACTCGATCGCGCCGAGGAATGGCTTGCGCCACTCCTGGCCGGCAAGCGCCGCCTCGATGCGCTCGACACGGGCGCGCTGGCCGAGGCGCTGCGCGGCGTGATTGGCTGGGACACGCTGCGCACACTCGACGCCCAGGCGCCGACCCATTTTCACTCACCCGCCGGCAGCAGCCACCCGATCGACTATGCGGCGGAGGGTGGCCCGCGCGTCGAGCTCCGCCCCCAGGCATTGTTCGGCCTGGCCGCGCATCCGACGATCGCGGGCGGGCGGGTGCCGCTGGTGCTCAGCCTGACCTCCCCGGCGGGCCGACCGATCCAGACGACGCGCGACCTGCCGGGCTTCTGGGCAGGCAGCTGGTCAGCGGTGGCCAAGGAAATGCGCGGTCGCTATCCGCGCCATCCCTGGCCCGACGATCCCGCCGCCGCGCAACCGACCACGCGGACAAAAAATGCGGATGCGCGGCGCCGCTAACCGCGATAAGGGCTGCGCGAGACTGAAGGACATGAGCATGCCCACCGCCCGCATTTTCCAGCGCCCCAAGAACGCGATGCAATCGGGGCGCGCGCGCACCGATCGCTGGGTGCTCGAATTCGCTCCGGCCGAAGCCAAGCGACCCGATCCATTGACCGGCTGGGCCGGCTCCGGCGACACGCGCGACCAGATCCGCCTCGGCTTTCCGACGCAGGCGGCGGCGATCGCCTATGCCGAGCGCGAGGGCCTGACCTTCACGGTGATCGCTGCCCCCGAGCGCAAGCTTAAGCTCCAGGCGTACGCCGACAATTTCAGATGAGTGCCAAACTGCTGGTGCGGCGCTGGATCGCCGCGTTCAATGCCCATGACCCGAATGCGCTGGCCGCGCTCTATCGCCCCGATGCCGTCAACCATCAGGTCGCGCTCGAGCCGGTGGCCGGGCGCGACGCGATTCGCGCAATGTTCGAACGCGAATTCGCCGCGGCCGAGATGGAATGCATCCCCGAAAATCTCTTCGAGGACGGCGAATGGGCCATCCTCGAATGGCGCGATCCGAAAGGACTGCGCGGCTGCGGATTCTTCCATGTGATCGACGGGCTGATCGCGACCCAGCGCGGCTATTGGGACCGGCTGAGCTTCGAGGCCGCGCACAAGGCGGCCTAACCCAGGATCGAGGCGCCGAGCAGCAGGAACGTGCGGACGTCGATCGCGACGCCTTCGCCGCGCTTCGCGGCGATGAAGTCGACGATCCCGGTCAGCGGCACGCGGTGGACGGTAATGTCCTCGTCCCCCTGCCCGCCACCGTCGCTTACCTTGGTCAGGCCAGTCGCGCGCACCAGGGTGAAGCCTTCCGAGACCATGCCCGGCGACGAATAGAAATAGCCGACCTTCTCGACCTTCGCAGGCCGGTAGCCGGTTTCCTCTTCCAGTTCGCGCGCGGCCGAGGTCTCGGGCGATTCGCCTTCTTCCTCGTCGCCCACGAGCCCGGCGGGCAACTCCAGGCAGCGCCTGCCGAGCGGAACGCGATACTGCTCGACCAAGAGCACCTCGCCCTGGTCGACCGCGAGGATCACAGCCGCCTGGATGCCCCGCGCGCGCGAAACATATTCCCAGGTGCCCTGCTTATTGACGACGATGTAGCGGCCTTCCCAGACCGTCTCGATGGGTTCGCTCAAAGTTCGATCAGCCTGTCGGGGAGTTCGTTACGATCGGTTTCGGTCTTGGGAAAATTCTCGGACAGGATGCTGCCGATCCGCGTCACCGCGGCCGCCATGCCCTCTGCCGGACGACCGAGTCGCACCTCGTCGACCAGCGCCGCCATCGCCTCGCCCCAGCGCTCGGCCGGCACCGCCTTGTGGATCGCTTCGTCGGCGACGATCTCGGCCATGCGCTCGTCGAGCGACAGATAGAGCAGGATGCCAACGCGCGCCTCGGTCCGCCGCTCCGCGCCGACCTTGAAATACTGGATCGCGCGGCGGCGCACCCGCCGCGCCCGCGTGGCAGGTGGGGTCAGCGCCATGCGCAGCGGTGTCCAGGCGAGCGCGAAGCGCACGATGAGGAAGACGATCGTCTCGGCCACCAGCACCGCAAACAGCAGCATGCGCGCATCCGGATCGCCCCATCCGCCGGAAAGCCAGTCGAACTTCGCCTCGAACGCGCCCGGGCTGATCGCCGCCAGCGCCACCACCGCCAGCGCCGCCGCCACGGCATAGTGGAGAGCAGCGTCGCGATATTGATCCGACCGCTCGCTGACGATCGTCACGATCTCGCCATCGGTTCCTTCTTCGGCCCGCGTGACGGCATCGGCGACCAGGGCATGCTCGGCCGGCGTGAGATGGGTTATCCGGGCCATCACCAGCTACCTGAAGAGCCGCCGCCGCCGAACGAACCGCCGCCGCCGGAAAAGCCCCCGCCATCGCCGCCGCCCCAGGACGAGCCGCCGCCGCTACTCCAGCCGCTTCCCCAGCCGCTGCCGGAGCCCCCGCCAAGGCCCGGCCCCCACAGCACCACCGGCGCATGGCCGCGCCGATAGCGGCTGCCGCCCGTGCCCCGGCGGAAGCGCGACAGGACCACAAAGGCGACCACGATGACCCAGAAGATCACCACGAAGGGAATCCCGCCATTGCCCGACTGCCTTGGCTTGGCCGTGACGACTTTCGCCGCCCGCGCTTCGCCCGCCTCCAGGGGCAGCTTCATCTGCTCGCCGATCGCATTCGCGCCGGCGATGATGCCGCCTGGCATATCCTTCGCCTTGAAGCGGGGCAGGATCGTGTCGTTGATGATCGTGCTCGAGAGCGCGTCCGTCATGATCGGCTCGAGACCATAGCCGACCTCGATGCGCACCTTGCGCTCGTTCGGCGCGACGATCAGGATGATGCCGTTGTTTGCGCCCTTCTGCCCGATATTCCAGGCACGACCGAGCTTGTAGCCATAATCCTCGATCGGATAACCCTGAAGATCGGGGATCGTCGCCACCACGAACTGGCGGGACGAGGCCTTTTCGACATCGGCGGAAAGCTGCGTGAGTTGCGCTTCCTGCTCGGGCGACAGCAGATCGGCGGCATCGACCACACGGCCGGTGAGTTTCGGAAAGGTCTGTGCGTGGGCGGACGGCATGCCGCACAGCAGCAGCGCCGCCACCAGCAGGGCGCGAAACAAGATCATGCGGCAAGCCTTTCTGCGGAACCGATCTCCCGAATCACGCCATCGACGCCGGCCCTGATGCCGCGCGGGTAATCGCCTGCCCGGAAAGCCGGCAGGATGGCCGAATCGATGATCGCCCTCGCCTCCTCATCGCGCAGCGCCTTTTCAAGGCCGTAGCCAACCTCGATCCGCACCTTGCGCTCCCTTGGGGCGACAATCAGCATCACCCCGTCATTGATGTCCTTGCGGCCGATCTTCCAGGTTCTTCCGAGCGTCACCCCATAGTCCTCGATCGTGTGGTCACCCAGGCCCGTCACCGAAACGACGACGAACTGATGTCCGGTCGCCTGCTCCAGCATCGCCAGCCTGCCCGCGATCGCGGCCCGATCGCCTTCCCTCAGCAGGCCGGCCGCATCGACCACTCGACCGCTCAGCGCAGGAAAATCATAGCCGGCGGGCGCGACCGTACCGGCCGGGGCGGCAGCGCCGCACCCGGCAAGCAGGATCGGCAGGGCAATCAATCGGATCAGTTGCTGTTCCCGAAATTGACGGTCGGCGCGGTCTCCGCGCCCGGGGTCGTCGCCTGGAACGGTGTCATCGGCTTGGAACCGTAGAAGACCTTCGCGCCGATCGCATCCGGGAAGGTGCGGATGCGCGTGTTATAGGCCTGCACCGCGTCGTTATAATCCTTGCGCGCGATGGTGATGCGATTCTCGGTGCCTTCGAGCTGGCTCATCAGCGTGGTGTAATTGCCCTGGCTCTTCAGCTCGGGATAGGCCTCCTGCAGGCGCTGGAGATTCAGGGTCACGCCGGCCTGGGCCCGCTCATAGGCTGCGACCTTGGCCGGATCGGTGAGATCGTCGGCAGAAACCTTCACCTGCGACGCGGCAGCCCGCGCCTGCGTCACCTGGACGAGGATGTCCTTCTCCTGCGCCCCGGCTGCCTTCACCGTGGCCACCAGGTTGGGGATCAGGTCAGCGCGACGCTGATAGTTATTCTGGACATCAGCCCAGCGCGCCTTTGCATTTTCCTCGGCGGTTGGAACGCTGTTCAGTCCGCAGGCGGAGAGCGCGACCGCAGATGTCAGCGCGAAGACGGCACGATACTTCATGGAACACTTCCTCCAACCCTTGCGCCGCCATGATACGCGACTAGCGTAGGGCGGCGGAAGCGAAATCGGATGGAGGCAACGCATGTTCAAGGAGTTCAAGGCATTCATCGCGCGCGGCAACGTGCTCGATCTGGCCGTAGCCGTGATCATCGGCGCTGCGTTCGGCAAGATTGTGAGCTCGCTGACCGACGATGTGCTGATGCCGGTGATCGGCCGGATTTTCGGCGGCCTCGATTTCTCCAGCTATTTCGTCGTGCTGGGCAAGGTGCCCGCGGCGCTGGCCGGATCGACTGATTATGCGGCGCTGAAAAAGGCTGGCGTGCCGGTCTTCGGCTATGGCGCGTTCATCACCCAGGCGGTGAATTTCGTCATCCTCGCCTTCATCATCTTCCTGATCGTGCGCGGCGCTAGCAAGCTGATGCCGAAGCCCGATACCGCACCGGCCGAACCGGCTGCGGAACCGGCAGATATCGCGCTGCTGCGGGAAATCCGGGACGAATTGAGAAAGCGGGACTGACGATATCGGGTGGCCGTGCCCAGCAACGCGGTCAGGCGGCCTCGAGACTCTCCCGGGTGGCATCGGCCAGGCTGGTCCCGTCGAGAATGCGCGCCGTCTCGTCGCGCACCCGCATCATCGCGTGTCGGATCGCGCAGGTCGCCTCGTCCTTGCAGTCGCGGCAGGAGCGATAGGCAGTACGGCTGACACAGGGCACCAGCGCCAGCGGCCCCTCGATCACCCGGATGATCTCGCCGAGCGAGATCAGGTGCGCCGGGCGCGACAGGCAGTAACCACCCATCTTGCCGCGATGGCTGTGAAGGAATCCGGCTTCGCGCAGGTCAGCGAGGATCAGTTCGAGGAACTTGCGCGGCACGTTCGCTTCGCCCGCGATCCGGTTCATCGGGATCGGCGGGCTACCGGCGGGTGCTTCTGCCAGGAACATCATCGCGCGGAGCGCGTAGCGGGAACGCTGAGTCAACATAACATATCCGATATGGGCTCATATTGTGGCGAGTGAAAGGCGGGCTTTTCATTAAGTTTCCAGCCCCTATATTGGGGACGCCACCGGTTCGCCGGCGGCTATGGCGATAAAGTGCGGCGTGAAATAGATGCAGCGGACCCGGGGGCAGTACCCGGCGGCTCCACCAAAATCCCTCGATCCCTCAGGGCGCGAAGGGTTCTGACGGGGCCGAACCAGGATCGACGTGTATTGAAAGGCGCTGTTTTTGCCCGGGCTGAGTAACCTGTAAAAGGCTCAAAACCACAAGTGCTAACGATAACGAAGCACTCGCGATTGCCGCGTAAACCGGACCTAACGGTCTAGTTTACTAAGGACGAAAGCGCGGTTCGGGCCGCACCGGGCAACAGAAGCGGACACCGGCGGTACGGGGAGCACCGAGCAACAGAAGCTCCCCACCTTTTTCCTTTCAGCGAGAGCGGCACCCGATCAGAGCCGTGCCTTTGCGGCCTTCAGATCAGCGACGAAGCGATCATATTCCCGTTCCGCCACCGCCTCGTCGGGAAGGCGCAGCAGGTAGCTCGGATGTACCGTGATCCAGGCTTCGCCCCCACCGGGCAGGACGAGCGGGCGTCCGCGCTCGCGGCTGATCGTCATGACCTTGCCGAACAGCGCACGCGCCGCCGTCGCGCCCAGTGCCACGACGACGGCCGGCTTCATCAGGAGCATCTCCTGTTCGATCCACCACCGGCAGGCAGCGATCTCTCCGGCATCGGGCCGTTGATGGATGCGGCGCTTGCCGCGCTGTTCGAACTTGAAATGCTTGACTGCGTTGGTGACGTACACGCGCGCACGATCGATGCCTGCTGCGGCAATGGCCCGGTCGAGAACCTGGCCCGCCGGACCGACAAACGGGCGGCCAGCCAGATCCTCCTGGTCGCCCGGTTGCTCACCCACGAACATCAGGCGCGCATCAGCCGGCCCTTCACCGAACACCGTCTGCGTCGCATGCCGATACAGCGCGCAGCGCGTGCACGCCGCCGCCTCTTCGCGCAGCCTGTTCCATTTCATGTCATCGTCACGCACCACGATCGCCGAATGACGGGACAGTTTGGGCGCTATTCGCGCTGATCGCTGCCGGGCGGATTGTCCCGTGCCTCCGCCAGTTCGAGCGGCTTGCGCTCCTCATAGACTTCGGCAAGCTTCTTTTCGGTCCCGGCATCGAGCTCCTTCGAGGCAGCAGGAAACATTTCATCTTCCTCCTCCGCGATATGATGCTCGTAGCGGCGGCGCATGTGAAAAAAGGTCTCGCTCCATTCGTCCGAGGCCATGTCCAGATCCATCATCTCGCCGACCAGGTCGTCCACTTCCTTGTGCTCGGAGACTGAGTGGCGCGCATCGTCACGCAACGCCGGATTGCCGAGCATGGTCGCATAGAGCGACTCCTCCTCGGCCGCGGCATGGCTCTGCAATTCGAGCCGGAAGCTTTCGAACAATTGCTTCCGCTCGTTCGTCGCGCCCTTCAACTCGCCGAGCTTCTTCAACATCTCGCGCTGCTTGTCGTGATCCCGTTTGAGGTCGCGGTAGATCTGTGCCTGGGCCATGGAAATTCCTTTCGCGAACTCACAACCCGCGGCCAGCCCGCACGGTTTCAACCGAGCAGCAACAAAGTCATTCGCTCGCCAGATCCTGTGCGCCCCCTGCCGAAGCCCTTCGAGGTTCCCGCGAGGCCAACGGCCCTTTCACGTGCCATCCTCGCCGCTTCACCCACGGCAAGGCGGGGGCCGCGCCGATGGTGGCGCCAACAACGGGCTTTTCCTTCGGTGAATTTTACCGGACAAGGTGCGCAAACCCGATGCCGCGCAGGAGAGACGCGATGTGCGACGACACCCATAAGGGCCTGGTACCGTACACCGGCTATAGTCGCCGGCAGTTTGCCGCGCTCGCGGCGACGGCCGCAATCGCCGCTGGCGTGCCGGGCATCGCCCATGCCGAGGCGGAAGCGACCGAGCGCGCGGTAACGATCAGGACCCCGGACGGGGTCGCCGACGCTGCCCTCTTCCTGCCGAAGCGCCGTGCCGCGCCGGCGGTATTGGTCTGGCCGGACATCAACGGCTTGCGCCCCGCGACCAAGGATATCGCGCATCGCCTCGCCGGCATGGGATATGTGGCGCTGGTAGTGAATCCCTTTTACCGCTCCGGCGACGCAGTCGCGGTGGCACCTCATGGCAGCTGGCAGGATCCGGCCGAGCGCGCGCGCAAGACCGAAATACGCGCGTTGATGACGGACGCAGGCATTGACGGTGACGCTGCCGCCTTCGTCCGGTATCTCGACACGCTTCCCGAAACCTCCAGGGCCAGGATCGGCGTCCAGGGCTATTGCATGGGCGGGCCGCTCGCGTTCCGCACGGCGGCCGCTGTGCCCGGTCGTATCGGCGCGGTGGCGTCGTTCCACGGCGCCGGCCTGGTCACGAAGGCGCCCAACAGCCCGCATCTGCTGATCGAGAAGAGCAATGCAAGCTATCTGGTGGCGATCGCCAGGGGCGACGATGCAAGCGATCCCACCGCCAAGGACGTGCTGCGCGCGACGTTCAAGACGGCGCACAAGAGTGCCACGGTCGAAGTCTATGGCGCCAATCATGGCTGGTGCGTACCCGACAGCGCTGCCTATGATCGGCCCGAGGCCGAACGGGCATGGGCGGCGTTGACCGATCTCTACCACGCCGCACTGGTCTGACAGCGCGACCGGGAAGGTGGTCGATCGAAGGGCGGCCTTGCTCGCAGGCGCCGGCGTTTTCCCCGCTAGCTGCCGAGCCGGATATTCTGCCGAACCAGCTGCGTAGCCGAAACGGGTGCCGCATCGGGATGACGAAGGCGCGGCGGGCGACAAGCCGCCTATTGGCGGCTCATTGTTTCGCCTTGTTGCGGCTGAAGTCGATGCGGATGCGCACCCATGCGCCGATCAGCGCGTGGCCGCCGACCCGGGGCGGGCGGACGCGGAATTGCCAGGCGGCGAGGCGGATGGAGCGGGCGAGCCCGGACCCGACCGGCGCTTCGCCGAGCGATCGGCAATTCTCGACATGGAAGTTCTCGATGGTCTTGCAGGCGATCTCCGCCCAGCTGCCGAGCGCGATGCCAGCGGGCAGATAGGTCGAAAGCTCCGCATCGGTCGGCTCGCGCACCCATTCGGCATTGTAGAGCCGTTCGCCGCCCGGCCCTTCGCCGGGACCATAGGCGGCAGCGCTGTCCGCCCCGTCCTCGCTCTTCGAGCCGAGCTTCGAGATGTCGCCCGCTTCGAACAGTTCCTTGTCGTTGAGCAGCGGATTGACCGGCGGCTTGGCCATTTGCGGCACGGTGGTGGTATCCGGCGCAAGCCGCGCCGGCGCGGAGGCGCTGGCGCTGCTCTTTGCCTGCGCCTTGCGCGGCGAGGGCTTGGGCGGAGCCTTGTCGGGCGACGGATAGATCGAGAAGGTCTTGGGCTCTTCCTTTTTCGGCGGCGGCGGCTGGCGCGGCGCGAGGGTGAGCAGCCCGATCACGATCAGCACCTCGATGGCGAGCGCCGCCAGGAAAGAGCCGGCGCGCCGACGCAGCGGTACGCGACGCCGATCCGGCAGGGCTTCGTAGGTCTCCGGAGGCATTGGCAGATCGCCTAGACGCGACTGTGTTGCGCTGCAACACAGGTCATAATGAGGTGCATGAGGTGAAATCCGCGAGCGGATCGCGCGGCGGTCAGTCGCTTTCCCGCCGGACCCCGTCGAGCTTTCGGCCGAGGCGCTCCGCCTCATCCCGGACGGCGCGCTTTTCCCCGCTGCTCTGCCCGAACCGGATCCGGTTGGCGGAAGCGACCGCCTCCTTCTCCGAGCGGGCGCGCGCTTTCCGGGCGGCGCGCAGATTGATGATATCGGCCATGGCTGTGCTCTTGGTGCGCGAGTCGTCCCCCGGAGAATCGCCAATAGCAGAGATCGCCGGAATGGAACCCGCCGATTTGCCTCCGCGCGATAAATTCCGGATCAGGCGCCGCACAGCGTCGCGCCACCCTGCGCGTGACTGCCGCAGCGACCACCGGGCTTCGCGTGACCGGACCGCAGCCCCCATCACACCCGACTTGCAGAAGTCACGAAAGCTTCATGATTCCGTCGCCGAAAATGCGACCTGACTGACACAGTCCGCCCCTAGGGGCTGCGGCAGGGTCAACAGCCCATGATCCCGGGAGAATCCTTTTGAAGACGTTTATGACGGCCAGCGCGCTGGTCGCGCTGCAATGTGCCTTGTGTTCGCCGGCCTTTGCCCAGGACATGGGCGCGAGGACGCCGGCCGCCAGCGGCGCGGAGAGCGGGTCGGATACGATCGTCGTGACGGGCACGCGCGACCGCGGCGTCACCCAGTTCAACGCCCTGTCCCCGATCGACATCGTATCCGGCGACGCCATCGATGCGAGCATCTCGGGTGACCTGTCCGATACGCTGGCGCAATTGCTGCCCTCGTTCAACGTCCAGCGCCTGCCGGCGGCAGATGGCCAGGCCTTTGTGCGCCCGGCAACGTTGCGCGGCCTCTCCGCCGACCAGACGCTCGTGCTGGTCAATGGCAAGCGCTATCACCGTTCCGCCCTGCTCGGCACGCGTGGCGCGCAGGCGCCCGACCTTGCGACCATTCCCGGCCTGTCGATCAAGCGGATCGAAGTCCTGCGTGACGGCGCGTCGGCACAATATGGATCGGATGCCATTGCCGGCGTGATCAACATCATCTTGGACGACAAGCCCGGGATGGAGGCGTTCGGCCAGTTCTCGCAATATTACAAAGGCGACGGGAAGGAGTATCAGGGCGGCATCCAGGGTGGGATCGCACTGGGCGACCGCGGCAGCCTGGTCTTCACCGGCGAATATGATCATGCCGAAGCCACCTCGCGCACTCGCCAGCGCCCCGATGCGATTGCCTTCCAGGCCGCCAATCCCACGCTGTCGGTGCCGAACCCGGTGCAGCGCTGGGGCCAGCCCGACCTCGAGACAGTCCGTGGCAGCTACAACGCCCATTATGAATTCTCCGACGCCGTCGAACTCTACAGCTTCGGCACCGCACAGGAGGGTGAGGGCGTCACCGATTTCAACTGGCGCAACCCGGCCAACACCAGCAGCGTCTATGGCGCCGCGGCGGCCTTCCCCGGCTTCAGTTTCAAGAGCATCTACCCGACCGGCTTCACCCCGCGCTTCGGCACGCAGACATCCGACCTTCAAGCCGTGGGCGGCCTGCGCGGCAAGCCGACCGACGCGCTGAGCTATGATCTGAGCGCGTCATGGGGCCGCAGCCTGATCGACTATCGCATGACCGAAAGCCTCAATGCCTCGCTCGGGCCGGCGAGCCCGACTGCCTTCTATATCGGGCGGCTGGGACAGCGCGAATTCAACCTCAATGCCGATTTCGTCTACCGCCTGCCGGTGGGCGGCGCCGAACCGATCAACATCGCGTTCGGTGGCGAGCGCCGTGTCGAGACCTATAGCGTGACCGCGGGCGATGCCGCCTCCTACGCGATCGGTGCTGGCGCCGCTTCCGGCCTTGCGCCCAATTCGAACGGCTTCCCCGGCTTCAGCCCCCTCCAGGCCGGCGAATTCGGCCAGACCAGCTATGCCGGCTATGTCGATCTCGAATGGAAGCCAGTCGATATGCTGAGCTTCGGCGCCGCCGGTCGCTACGAGAATTTCTCCAGGTTCGGCGATACCTTTACCTACAAGCTGAGCGCACGGTTCGAGCCGACCGACGGGATCGCGCTGCGCGGCGGCTATTCGACCGGCTTCCGCGCGCCGACCCCCGGGCAGCTCAACACCTCGAACACCAGCCAGGGCCTCGACACCACGACGCTGCAGATCTTCAATCGCGGACGGCTTTCACCAAGCGATCCGATCGCGATCGCATTGGGCGCCAAGCCACTCAAGCCGGAGACATCCGACACCGCGACGCTGGGACTGACCTTCCTGTCGCATTTCGGCCTGTCGGCGACGATCGACGCCTATCAGATCCATGTCGACAATCGCTTCAGCGAATCCGCCACCTTTGCGGTGCCGGCCAATGTCGCCAACCCGCTGCGTTTCACGTCAGTCAGCTATTTCACCAATGACTTCAACACGCGCACCCGGGGCGTCGACGTGGTGCTCAACTATGCCCGCCATCTCGGGCCGGGCAAGGCCACCGCGACGATCGCCTACAACTATAACAACACCAAAGTGACCAGCGGCACTTCGGCCGCCATCGCCAACGCGACGCAGCGCCGCGTCTTCGAGGAGCGGTTGCCGCAGCATAATGCGACGGGATCGATCGGGTATGAGCTCGGCCCGGTCTCGCTGCTCGGGCGTGCCCGCTATTACGGGGCCTGGACCGATGTCAGCGGCAATGCCACCGGCGACCAGTTCCAGCGCTTCGGTTCGATCGTGCTGTTCGACCTCTCGGCCGCCTACACGTTCGACGATCATTTCTCGGTCCGGGTCGGCGCCGAGAATATCTTCAACACCTATCCGGCCGAGGCGACGAACCAGGCAGTGCGCGGTCTGATCTATTCGCGCAACGCGCCCTACGATACCGATGGCGGCCAATATTATGTCCGGCTCGGCATGAACTTTTGAGGATCGCATGGTAATCGACCGGCGGAATGTCATGATCGGGGGAGCAATGCTCCCCCTTGCCGGCCGTTCGGGCGCGGGGCTGCCTAGCGAGGTTCCCCATCACGCCGATGACGAGGCCTATTGGCGGCAGGTCGCCGCACAATATGACGTCGCGCCCGGCATCATCCAGCTTGAAAACGGCAATTGGGGCGTCATGGCCCGCCCGGTGCTCGCCGCCTATGAGCGCGCGGTCGAGCGGGTCAACCGCGAGGGCAGCTTCTATGCGCGACGCGGCATGGGCGCGGACCTCCACGCGGTACGGGTACGCGTCGCCACCGCGCTGGGAGTCGGGGCGGACGAGATTGCGCTGACGCGCAATGCCACCGAAGCGCTGCAGGCGCTGATCGACGGCTATAATCGCCTGCGCCCCGGCGATGCCGTGCTCTATGCCGATCTCGATTATGACAGCATGCAGGGCTGCTTCGAGGGGTTGCGCGCGCGGCGCGGCGTGGAGGTGGTGCGGATCGCGTTGCCCGAACCCGCGACCTGGCAAGGCCTGATCGACGCCTATGCCGCGGCGTTCGATGCGCATCCCCGCGTACGGCTGGTGTTGCTCACGCATCTCAGCCACCGCACCGGGCTGGTGATCCCGGTGCGCGAGATCGTCGCCATGGCCCGGGCGCGCGGCATCGACGCGATTGTCGACGCCGCGCACAGCTGGGGCCAGCTCGACTTCGACTTTCCCGGCCTTGGCGTCGATTTCGCCGGGCTCAACCTGCACAAATGGATGGGGGCGCCGCTGGGCGTCGGCGCAATGTACCTGCGCAAGTCCCGGGTAGGCGATATCGATCCCGATCCGGCCAACGGCGCCTCGGATCCGCTCGACGTGCAGGCGCGCGTCCATACCGGTACCGGCGACTTCGCCGCACAACTGACGGTGCCGGCCGCGCTCGACTTCCAGCAGGCGATCGGCACCGGCCCCCGCGCCGCGCGGCTCCGCCTGTTGCGGGACCGCTGGGCCGAGCCGCTGCGCGGCATAGCCGGGCTCGACATCCTCACCCCCGCCGATCCACGCCTACACGGCGGCATCACCTCGTTCCGGATCCGTGGTCATGTCTCGGTCGCCGACAATGTCGCGATCACCCGAACGCTGCTAGACGAGTTCGGCATCTTCACCGTCCACCGCACCGGCGTCGACGCCGGCGCCTGCGTGCGGGTGACGCCGGCGCTGTTCACCAACCCCGTGCAGATCGACGCCCTGGCCCAAGCCCTGAAGCTGTTGGCGCCGAGGCTGGCGCGAAGCTGAGCCCCGGCACCGCCTGCGAATATCCTCAAAAGCCGATCGTCTCCATGCCGCCGGGTTTCACCGCGAGCTCGGCCTCGAGCCGGGCGAGCAGCGCGGCGGGCGAAAGCGGCCCGGTCACCTTCAGCTGCCGCGCGACGACCGCGAAGTCGCCCGGGGTCAGCCCGCCAAGCCGCGCGAGCCCGGGCGGTGCCGCGCAACCGAAGAAGCGCACGAACGCCCGCGCCGCTGATGCCTTCGACAAGGGCTCGAGCACCAGCTTGAAGGTGAAGCGCCGGAGCGCCGCGGGATCGAGCCGCGCCTGATCGTTGGTTGCGGCGAACACCGGCAGCGGATGGCGATCAAGCCAGGTGAGCAGTTCGTTGACCTGTGTCACCTCCCAGCTCGCCCGCGCGGTCTGGCGATCGAACAGCAGCGAATCCGCCTCGTCGAAGAACAGCACGCTCCCTTCCGCCGCGGCCTCGCGGAACGCGGCCGCAATGTTCGCCTCGGTCTCGCCGACCCATTTGGACAGCAGGTCCGATGCACGCCGCGTCGCGAGCGGCCGGCCGAGCCGATCCGCCACCTCGCCCGCCAGCTGGGTCTTGCCCGTACCCGGCGGCCCGGCAAGCAGCACCGAGAAGCCGGATGCGGCAGAGCGCGTCCATTGCTCGACGAGCCCGGCCACCGGCGGGTCGCACTCGAACAGCGACAGATCGATCCGCGCCGGCGCCTCGGTCGGCACAATCGCCTGGCCCCGCAAGCCGCCGACCAGCGCCCGGGCGACGCGCTCGTCGTCACCGGGCGCCGCACCGGCGACCCGCGCCGCCCGCATGGCGACTCGGGCGACGCTCGGCGTTTCGGGAGCCTGGCGGGCGAGCGCCGCCAGGCCGTCGCCGTCCGGCCACTGCTCGATCGTGGCCATTCGCGCGAGCACGCGCTCGCGCTCGGCTCCGCGCGGATGATCGAGCTTCAGCACGAAGCTCATCCGGCGCAGATAGGCCGAATCGACATTGTCGATCGCGTTGCTGGTCCAGATGACCGGCACCCGGTTGGTCTCGAGCATGCGATTGACGAAGATCTTCGATCCCGCGCGATTGGCGAAGCGGTTCGTCCCGGCGACCTGACTGGCGTCGCCGATCAGGTCCTCCAGCTCATCGAACAGCAGCAGCGCGCGCGTGTCGCGTTGCAGGGCATGCTGCGCGCGGAGCAGTGCCGCGACCCGCTCGTGCCGGCGTGGCTCGGTACCGTCGCTGTCGCACTCGCCGACTGCGAACAGGGCCGCGCCGACCTGCGCGGCCAGCGCCCGGGCAAGCTCGGTCTTGCCTACGCCGGGCGGGCCGTGAAGCAGGATGTTGATTCCCGTCGCGCGCGTCTCCACGGCACCGGCGAGCAGGCGCGCGACGAAATCGACATCTCCCTGCATCGCCGGGAAGTCGGCCAATGCCAGCGCCGCTTCCTGCCGCTTGCCGGCGAGCGCCTCGATCAGCCGCTCCGGATCGTGCCCGCCCCGGGCAAGCAGGCTCTCGAACCACCAGCTGACCTGGAAGGACACGCCGCCGCCCGTCGTCATGTCGATCTCGAACAAGCCGAGCTGCACCGCCATGCTGGTGCGCACCATCGTGCCCGCCCGAACCGCATCGGCCCCCGCGAGCATGCCGGCAATCCGCACCATGTCTTCATGCGCCATCTCCAGCGCCCAGCGCAGCCGCGCGATGCGGGGATGGAAGGAAAGCGCGAGCCCCGCCTCCAGCACCGCCCGGTCCTGCTCGCTCAGGCTGAGCACGGCAGCGATGTTCTCGACCGCTTCGGCCAGCGCGGGCGGCAGCGGATCGTCCACCATTTCTTCCACGAGCGCCGCAAGCCTGGTCCAGCCGATCTTCCGATCGGCCCCATCCCTGGCGCGTGGCTTCAGCCCCGGCCAGAACACCGCCCGGTGCTCCTCCGCCCATTCCAGCAGCGCCCGGCCGGCGCGGCCATCCTTCGTCAAAGTCGCGCGCAGCATTATCGCCAGGCGCCGCGACGTTACCGTCGTGCCCATCATTTCATCCATCAATGGCGCGATGCGGACGCGTGGCGCCGGCAATCGCATGGTACGCTTTGGGGATCGAACATGCCGGGTCCGGGACCCGGCCGGGGCGCGACTAGCGCTTCGGCGAGGTTCGGACGGCGGCGGGCTCAAGCCCGAATATGATTGCCTTGGCGAACATGGTCAGCCTTCCTGCACCCCAAAATCGGGGCGATCGGCCGGTAGGCGCGGCCGAGAGACGAGTCAAGCGCCGGCTCAGGCGAACTACGGAGGGGCGAAGTACGGAGGGGGCCGTAGGGAGATCGCTAACGGCAAAAGCGTAGCGCCCGACCCTATGGTCAGGAGCCCCATCGGTTGGCGGCTCTCCTGCAAGGGGGCGGACGTGCGGGAACGCGAACAACGGCGACAGGTGCTGATCAGGGCCCGGATGCGGTCGGACCATGGCTGGTCCGATGTCGTCGTCCGCAACGTTTCCCGGCGCGGCCTGCTGCTTGCAGCCGATATACCGGTAACGCCCGGTGCCTATATCGAAATCCGCCGCGCCCCCTTCACGATCGTGGCCCGGATCGTGTGGGCCGCAGATCAATTAATGGGTGTGCGCCTGCAGGATCCGATCGACATCGACGGCTTCGTCGCGGTCGCGGCCCGCGAGCTCCCCCGGTCGATCGGCAAGGTCGGCCATAGCGGCGGGGGCAGCCGGCCCATCCTCGTCGAGCGCCGGTCGGCCGATCGCCTCGCGGACAGTCGCCGGGACTCGTAGCGCTTCCAGTTCGTGACACTCGGCATCGTGCTGGCCTGCGCCGCGCTGCTGATCGCGCAACAGGTCGGCGAACGGCTGTCGGCACCGCTAGACCGGGTCGGCTCGGCACTCGCCGCCAGGCCCTGACGACTGCAGATCAGGCGGCTGCCAGCAGCGATTCGGCGCCGCCAAGGTCGACCGACACGAGACGGCTGACGCCCTGTTCGACCATCGTCACGCCGAACAGGCGATGCATCCGGCTCATCGTCACCGCATTGTGCGTGACGATCAGATAGCGCGTCGCCGTCTCCTGCGTCATTGCGTCGAGCAGGTCGCAGAAGCGCTCGATATTGGCGTCGTCGAGCGGCGCATCGACTTCGTCGAGCACGCAGATCGGCGCCGGATTGGTCAGGAACAGACCGAAGATCAGCGCGACGGCGGTCAGCGCCTGCTCGCCGCCCGACAGCAAGGTAAGCGACTGGAGCTTCTTGCCCGGCGGCTGCGCCATGATCTCGAGCCCGGCCTCTAGCGGATCATCCGAATCGATCAGTTCCAGATGCGCCTGTCCCCCGTTGAACAGCGTGGTGAACAACCGGCGGAAATGGCCGTCGACCGCCTCGAAGGCTGCGAGCAGACGTTGCCGCCCTTCGCGATTGAGCGTGCCGATCGAACCGCGCAGGCGGTTGACGGCAAGCCCCAGTTCCTCGCGCTCGGCAGCATTGCCGACACTGGCGGCCTCGAGCTCCGCCAGCTCGGTCTCGGCAACGAGATTGACCGGGCCGATCCGCTCGCGATCCACCAGCAATTTGTCATGTGCGCCGGATTCGTCCTGCGGCGCGCCGACCTTGTCCGGCTCGAAGCCGACACGCTCGGGCAGCAGCACCGACGGGCAGTGAAAGCGTTCGCCGGACAGGCGGTTCATTTCCACCCGGCGCGTTTCCTGGTTCTCGGCTCGCGCCGCAGCGCCCGCGCGCACCTCGCGCGCTTCGGCCAGCGCCTCGCTCGCCGCGCGGGCCGTGTTCTCCGTCACGCGCAATGCCACTTCGGCCTCGCGCTCGGCGACCATGGCCGTTTCCGCCTCCGCGCGCGCCGCGCCGTGCGTCCCCTCCAGGGCGGCGATATCGGCAGCGAGTTGCGCCGGCTTCTCCGCCAGCTGCTCGGCCTCGCGCACCAGATCCGCGTCGCGCTTGTCCATCTCGGCAATGCGCCGCGCCGCCTCGCCGGCGCGATTTTTCCAGCCCTTGCTCTCCGCTGTGCTGGCAGCGAGGCGCTCGCGATCCTGGCCGATCGCGCGATCCAGCGCGGCGCGATCGGCGCGCGCGGTGGCGACGGTGGTGCGCTTCGCTTCCGCTTCGGACGACAACACCGACACCCGTTCCCGCGTCGCACTGCCATCGGGAAGCGCCGCCTTCGCCTCGGCCGCGCGCCGCACCTCGCCCTGCGCTTCCTCATGCTCGGCCACGATCCGCCGTCGCCGCGCGTCGAGGTCGGTGCGCTGCGCCTCGATCCGTTCGATCTGCGCGGTGGCGCGATCCTCTGCCCTGGCCGCATCGCGGGCATTGCTTTCGGCACCTTCGAGCACGCGACGCGAATCGACCGCCGCCCGTCGCGCCTCGGTGATCGCCGCGTCGATCCGCGCAAGCTCGGCATCGCAGGCATCGACGGCGCGCACCGCGGCGGGTCGCGCCGCCTCGATCGCGCGCAGCCGGTTCATCCGCTCGAGCCGCGCCGCCGCCTCGGCCCCGCCGGACCTGGCCACATAGCCGTCCCAGCGCCGGAGCAGCCCGGCCATGGTCACCAGGCGCTGGCCGACCGCGAGCGGCTGCGCATCGTCCGCCTCCGCGACGAAGATCTGCGCAAGTCGCCGCGCGAGCGCCGCCGGGGCCGAGACATGCGCCGCGAGCGCAACGGCGCCGGAAGGTGCCGCGGGATCCCCCGGCAGGGGCGCCGCGCCGGCCCAGTAGCGCTGGGCGCTGGCATCGAGCCCCGCCTCGAGGTCGTCGCCGAGCGCAGCCGCCAGCGCCCGCTCATAACCGGGATCGGCGCGAAGCTGGTCAAGCAGACGATCCTTGCCGTCGCGCCGCGTCGCCTTGGTCAGCGCGGCCGCTTCGCTGTCCAGCGCGCTGAGTTCGGCATGGGACCCGGCGCGCGCCGATTGCGCCCGGTCCCGCGACCCGATCGCCTCGCGCTCGCTGGCATCCGCCCGGGCCAGCGCGGTCCGCGCCGATTCGGCGTGACGCAGCGCCTGCGCGCGCGCCTCGACTGCCTTGTTCTTCTCGGCGAGCAGCGGCGCGGCATCGCCGAGCGCCCCCGCCTCCGCCGTGACGCGTGCCAGATCGCGCTCGCTCCGTTCGGCGCGGGTGCGCGCCGCCGCCAGCGCCGCCTCCGCCACGCGCGCATCCGCCGCCTCGCTCGCCTGCGCAGCGAGTGCCTGGGCCAGCGCCACCTCGGCATCGCGCGCGGCGCGCTCCGCATCGGCCAGCACTGCCTCCAGCAATGGCGAGCGGGCCGCAGCTTCGGCGATCCGAGCCTCCAGCGCCTTCGCTTCCTCGGCGAGCCGCGCGATCGCCTCGGCGGCGTCGCTGGCGAGCGAGCCTTCGCGCGCCCGGTCCTCGGTCAGCCGCGTCCGGCTGTCGGCAAGGTCGGCCAGCCGGCGCAGAGTCGCGGCATGTTCGGTGCGCAACGCGGCGAGCCGATGGCCGGCATCGCTTGCCCGGTCGCGCGCTTCCTGCGCCGCGGCCCGTGCCGCCGCGAGCGTCTCGGTCGCCTCGTTCTGATAGGCCGCCGCCGCGCGCTGCGCCTCGGCGGCGGCCGCGACACGCGTCTCGGCGCTCGCCGCCTCGGCCTTGGCCGCATCCGCCGCCGCCGCGGCGTCGCGCCAGCGCGCGAAGATCATCCGGGCCTCGGCGACGCGGATCTGGTCGGAAAGCAGGCGATAGCGCTCGGCCTGGCGCGCCTGGCGCTTCAGCGCGGCGGCGCGCGCATCCTGATCGGCGATCACTTCGTCGAGCCGGGTGAGATTGGCTTCGGTCGCACGCAGCTTCTGCTCGGCATCCTTGCGCCGCACATGCAGCCCGGCGATCCCCGCCGCTTCCTCCAGCATCGCGCGGCGCTCGGCCGGCTTGGCGGCGATCACCGCGCTGATCCGGCCCTGGCTGACCAGCGCCGGGCTGTGCGCGCCGGTCGCCGCGTCAGCGAAGAGCAGCGCGACATCCTTGGCGCGCACGTCGCGGCCGTCGATCCGATAGGCCGATCCCGCGCCGCGCTCGATCCGGCGCACGATCTCGGTCTCCTCGCCGGTGATCTCGGTCAGCATCGAGACTTCAGCGAAATCACGCGCCGGGCGGGTCGACGTGCCGGCGAAGATCACATCGTCCATGCCTGCGCCACGCAGCGACCGGGCTGAAGTTTCGCCCATCGTCCAGCGCAGCGCCTCGAGCAGGTTCGATTTGCCGCAGCCATTCGGGCCGACGATTCCCGTCAGCCCGGGCTCGATGCGCAGATCCGCCGGATCGACGAAGCTCTTGAAGCCCGTAAGCCTGAGCCGCTTGATCTGCACCCGGCGGTTACCCCTGTTGCTCCGGCGCCCTTACAGCGCGCCTGCCGCCCTCAGCACCGGCTGGAGTTGCGCCCAGTCATTGACGTTGGCCGCGACCGTGCCGTTGACGATGAAGGTCGGCGTTCCGGAAATGTTGAACTGCTGGTCAGCCGCATCCTTGCGCTTGGCGAGCGTGTCGAAGGCCGCCTTGTCGTTGAGGCAGGCACGCGCCTTCGCCTCGGTGACGCCGCGCTGCTTCACGAAATCGATATAGCCGAGCTTCTCGGCGTAGGCGGTGGCGACCTGCGCCGGCGACACATTGCCCATCGCCTGGACTTCCTGGCTCGCCTTCTGCTCGTTGACAAGCAGCTGCGGCTGGGCGGCCATCATCTGGTCGAGCAGCGGAAAAAAGGCCCCGGTATCGACGCACTGGCCGAGCAGGATCGGCGCGATATCGAGCGCGCCGTGCACCGGATATTCCCGGAACTCGTAGCTGAGCTTGCCCTGGGCGATCGCCCCGGCCTTGAGCGGCGGCACGCCTTCGGCGTCGAACTTCGCGCAATAGGGGCAGGCGCGCGACCCATATTCGATCAACTTCACCGGCGCATTGGGATTGCCCATGCGAAAGCCGCCTTCGGGCGTCTTCACGACGGTGTCGACCCAGTTCTGCCCGGCCGGCGCCGCGACGGCTGCGACCGGCGCCGCGGCCGGCGCGCTGCTGTTGGCGTCGGTGCCGCCCTTGCCGCACGCGGCGACGAGCAGGGCCGGAAGGATGGCGCAGGTGATACGGAATTTCATGTCAGGCTTCTCCACGTCGAGTTCATGTCATTTGGCGCCGGCCGCGCGAAGGACCTTTTCGAGACCCTTCCAGTCGATCTGCGCATAGAGTTTGCCGTTCACCTCGAACGTCGGGGTACCGCCCGGCTCGGGCGCGGTAGCGGCATTCATCGCGGCCCAGGCATGATCGCTGTTCACGGCCAGCGTCGCCAGCTCGGCCTGGTTCGCGAAGCACGCGTTGATCGCGGCATCCGTCATGCCCCTTGCCTTCACCAGATCGGCAAGGCCGGAAGCGTCGGCGAGCGCCCGCATCTTGCTTGCCTCGGGATAGAGCTTGATCCGGCTCTCGTTGAACTGGAGATAGCCATAGCCCCGGTTCACCCAGGCTTCCTGCTGCGCGAACATTGCGTCCGTGGTCCCGGCAAAGCCCTTCGGCCCGGAGCAGCGCGCGAGCATCTGCGCGGTCTGATCGAGCTTCTCGCGAATCGCACCGCGCACCTCGATGCGGGTCGATCCCGACCGGACCATCTGTCCCCGCAGGACGGGCCCGGATTCCTTGAGGAACTCGCCGCAATGCGGGCAGGTATAGCTGACATATTCGACCAGCTTCACCTTCGCATTGGGATTGCCGATCACATAATTGCCACTGACCGTCTTGCCGACCGTCGTCGACCAGTCGGGCGCAGCGGACGAGGCGCCGACCGAAAGACTCACCCCAAGCACGGCAAGCAGGCCCAGCAGGTAACGCATCATTCCTCCGCTCGTCATTCCTCGGGCTGCCCCACCAATGGCGCGCCGCGCGTCGCGGCGACGCCCGCCGCCAGCGCCTCGAGCACTGCCTTCAGTTCCGGATCGGCGATGGTACGCAAGCTCGCGCCGAGTTCGACCGGAACCGGCTTCAACGAAGGCGGCGCCTGACGCACGCGCGGTGCCGGCACGTCGCCTTGGCGGATCTGCACCCGTGCGATTGCGCCATAGCCGAAGAAGCGGTTCACCCGCTCGATGATCTCGGGCGCGATATGCTGCATCATCGTCGCATGCGCGCCGCGCACGACCAGGTTGAGCGTGCCGTCGGTACGCTCTCCGTGCGGGAACTTGATCGATTCGGGGGCCGAGACGCCGGCATAGCGGCTGCCGACGATTTCCGGCCAGCGCGTGACCACGGCGCTCTGGACGAAGCCGAACTTGCGGAACGCCGCGCGCCCGATATCGGGCAGCAGTTCCGAAACGGCGCGCGCGCGACCACCGCGGGGCTTTTCCGCCTTCGCTTCCGGCTTGGGAACAGGGACGCGCTTGCTCATTATCCCGTCCATGCCATAGCGATGCCGTGCCCGCCAAGCTCCCATCCGATGTCGCCACCGCCCTGCTCGCCTGGTACGATCGCAATGCCCGCGACCTGCCATGGCGCAGCGCGCCCGGCGACGCTGCCCCGGACCCGTATCGCGTGTGGCTTTCGGAGATCATGCTCCAGCAGACGACCGTCGCGACGGTGCGGCCGCGCTTCCAGGAATTCGTCGCACGCTGGCCCGATGTCGAGTCGCTCGCACGTGCCGACGATGCCACGCTCATGTCGGCCTGGGCCGGGCTCGGCTATTATGCGCGCGCGCGCAACCTGATCGCCTGCGCCCGCGCCGTGGTCGCCGCGGGCGGCCGCTTTCCGGAAACCGAGGAGGGCCTCCGCGCCCTGCCCGGAGTCGGGGCCTATACCGCCGCGGCGATCGCGGCGATCGCCTTCGGTGCGCGCGCCATCGTGGTCGACGCCAATGTCGCGCGGGTCGTCGCGCGGCTGTTCGCGATTGCCGAACCCCTGCCCGGTGCGATGGCGGCGATCCGCACGGCCACCGATTCGATCACCCCCGACAAGCGCGCCGGCGATTTCGCCCAGGCGATGATGGACCTTGGATCGGCAGTCTGCACGCCGCGCAGCCCCCGCTGCCTGCTCTGCCCGCTCGCCGCTTCATGCCGCGCCGCTGCCGGCGGCAACCCCGAGGAATATCCGCGCAAGCTGGCAAAGGCGGCAAAACCGCAGCGGCACGGGACGATTTTCTGGGCGGAGCGCGAGGGCCGGGTCCTGCTCGTGCGCCGTCCGCCCAGGGGGCTGCTGGGCGGCATGCGTGCCCTGCCCACGGGTGCCTGGTCGGCGGCGCCGCCCGGCCTCGCCGACCCGCCGCTCCAGGCCGACTGGTACCTGCTCGGCGACCGGGTCACGCATGTTTTCACGCACTTCCGGCTCGATCTGGCGCTTGCGGTCGGGCAGGCACGGGAGCATTCGAACCACGGCGAGTGGTGGCCGATAGCCGATATCGAATCGGCGGGGCTCCCCACGGTCTTCGCCAAGGCGGCAGCGGCAATCAGGAGAGCGGCATGCGATACAGGGGAATGATTTCGGGAACCGCGCTGATCGCGCTGCTCGGCGGCGGCGCGCTTGCGATGGAGGCAGCCCCACAGTCTCCGCCACCACCGCCGCAGTCCACGCTTGCGATCGCCTCCGCGCTTCCGGCGACCCAGGCGCTGTTCGCTTCCTATGTCGCCAGCAGCAAGATGCCCGGCATCGTCGGCGCCTTCGGCTATGGCGACCGGCCGACGGTGTTCGTCTCCGCCGGCAGGATCGCGGATGGGCCAGACGCAGCCCCTGCCGGCCCGGACAGCCTGTGGCGGGTCTATTCGATGACCAAGCCGATCACCGCCATGGCGGCGATGATCCTGATCGAAGAGGGCAAGATCAAGCTCGACGAGCCGGTCAGCGACTTCATCCCCGCCTTCAAGGACATGAAGGTCCAGCTCAATCCCGATACGCTGGAGACCCGGCCGGCGACGCGCCCGATCACCGTCCGCAACCTGCTGACGCACACGGCCGGCCTCGGCTACAACATCATCACCAAGGGGCCGCTGCTCAAGGAATATGAGCGGCTCGGGCTCAATCCGGCCGCGCTCAACGCGCAGATGGAGCCGAAGATGCGCACGTTGCGCCCGGCGACGCTGGAGGAGTTCGCGAATCGCGTCGCCACGGCGCCGCTGATCGCCGACCCCGGCACGAAATGGAGCTATTCGATCGGGCTCGACGTGATGGGCCGGGTCATCGAAGTGGCCTCGGGAATGAGCTTCGACGGGTTCGTCCAGAAGCGCATCTTCGATCCGCTCAAGATGACCTCGAGCTACTGGACCGTCCCCGCCAGCGAAGTGGGGCGTTTCGCGACCAACTATCTCTTCATCGGCGAGAACCGCACGCCGCTGGATCCCGCCGCGACGTCAGTGTGGCTCTCACCGCCGAGCTTTCCTTATGGCGGCGCCGGGCTGGTGATGTCGGCGCGCGATTATGACCGCTTCCTCCATGCGTTGCAGAATGGCGGCACGCTCGACGGAGTCCGCGTCCTCAAGGCCGAGACGGCAGCGCTGATGATGTCGAACCTGCTGCCGCCGGGCGTCACCTTCACCGGCGTTTCGGCCACCACCGGCGGCACGACCGCCGGACCGAAGCTTGGCTTCGGTGCGGGCGGGTCGGTCTATCTCGAGGACAAGCCGGGCGGCCCCTCCAAGGGCACCTATGGCTGGGGCGGCGCTGCGGGCACCGCCGCGTGGGTCGATCCGGTGCGCCATACCCGCGGGACGGTGATGGTCAATTATTTCCCGGGCGACAAATGGCCGATGCGCGAGCAGGCGGTCGCGGCGCTGATGACCGATTTCGCGCGCTACCAATGATCGCGCCAGGCTTTACCGGCGGCGCGCTCGACCGCGCCGATTCGCTCCGCCAGAATCCCGAGGCACTCGCCGCGGCAATGGCCGACTGGCGCGCCCGCCTGCTCGTGCTCGACCAGTTCGAGCCTGAACTGGACGACGATGGCAGGCTTGCCTGGACGACGCTGGCCGATGCGCCGGACGGCTCCGAACTGGTGCTGCTCGGCCTCGACGAGGGCAAGCCGTGCTTCGCGGCGCTGACCCCGGGGATGAAGCCCCCGGCTGGGCGGTCGATGCGGCTGTTCGGCCTGCTCGACCGCTTCGCCCCCGGCCAGGCCGCGCTCTATGCCGGCGCGCGCAGCGTGCTCGACTGGCATACCCGCCACCAATATTGCGCGGTGTGCGGCACGCATACCGCAATGTTCCGCGCTGGCTGGGGCCGGAACTGTCCGAACTGCCACGCCGAGCACTTCCCGCGCGTCGACCCGGTGGTGATCATGATCGCCGAGCATGACGACCGCGCGCTACTCGGCCGCCAGCATGCCTGGCCTCCCGGTCGCTATTCGGCGCTCGCCGGGTTCCTGGAGCCGGGCGAATCGATCGAGGAAGCCGTCGCACGCGAGATCATGGAGGAGGCCGGGGTGCGGGTGACCGACGTGCGCTACATCGCCAGCCAGCCCTGGCCCTTCCCGTCCTCGCTGATGATCGCCTGTGTCGGCACGGCGACGCACGACGCGCTCACGATCGACAAGCATGAACTGGAGGACGCGATCTGGGTCCCGCGCGACATCGTCCGCGCGGTGCTGGCGGGCGAGGACGGTCCGTTCCTGCCGCCGCCGCCCTACGCGATCGCCCATACGCTGCTGACGGAGTGGGCGAACGCCTGATCGCCCGCCGCGCGCGGGCCGGGACGGGCGGCGGGGGCTCAGCCCCGCGCCCGCGCCTGTCGGTAGGTCCCGAGCACCCGCACCCATTTCGAATGGAAGCTCAGTTCGGCCAACGCCCGGTCCAGCCCCGGATCGCCGGGCTTGCCCTCGACATCGGCATAGAATTCGGTCGCCGCGAAGCTGCCGCCGCGCTGGTAGCTTTCCAGCTTGGTCATGTTGACACCGTTGGTCGCGAAGCCGCCCATCGCCTTGTAGAGCGCGGCGGGGACGTTGTGCACTTCGAAGATCAGCGTCGTCATGAACGCGCCCTCGCCGGTCGGCGGGTGGCCGGCGCGCGCGAGCACGACGAAGCGGGTGGTATTGTGATCAGCGTCGGCAATCCCCTCCGCCAGGATGTGCAGGCCGTAGATCGCTGCGGCCCGGGGCGGCGCCAGCGCGGCGACGGCCGGATCGTTCATCTCGGCGACCAGCGCGGCGGCACCGGCGGTATCGGGATAGGCCGAGGGCTTGATCCCGCGCTCGCGCAGCCAGTGGCGGCACTGGCCGAGCGCCTGGGGATGGCTCATCGCCTCGCGCACGCCTTCGAGCGTGCCCGTGCCCATCAGCGCGTAATGAATCGGCAGGAAATGCTCGCCGGTAATTACCAGCCCCGATTCGGGCAGGAGAAAATGCATGTCGGCCACGCGGCCGTGCAGCGAATTCTCGATCGGGATGATCGCGCAATCGGCACGCCCGTCCCGCACAGCATCGATCGCGTCGGCAAAGTCGAAACAGGGCAGCGGCAGGCCTTCCGGAAAGGCCTGGATCGCCGCGATATGCGAGTTTGCGCCGGGCGCGCCCTGGAAGGCGACGGCGCGACCGGGGTGCGCGGCGGCTTCCTCGGTCATCCGCGCCACGATCGGGCGCGCGGGGGCTGCGAAGTTTTCCATGAAGCGGCGCGCTTACCGACGTGACCCCGGCGGCACAAGCACGGGTTGTACCCAAAGCGCGAGCGCGTCTTGCGATACCGCGCTGCCGAATCTAAAGGGAGCCGACTTTCCGACAGGGGCAACTTGGCAATGGACAATCGCACGAACACGATCGCGGGCTGGGTGCTCGGCGCATGCGGCGTGGCGCTGGGGCTTTCGATCGTGAGCGGCATGATCTTTCACGGCGAAAAAGCCGAGAAGATGGGCTACCCGATCGAGGGCGCCGCCGGCGAGGGCGAGGGCGGTGCCGCAGCCGCTGCGGTGCCGATCGCGACGCTGATGGCGACGGCCGACCCCGCCAAGGGCGCCGACGTGTTCAAGAAGTGCGCGGCGTGCCACACGATCAACCAGGGCGGCCCGAACGGCATCGGCCCGAACCTCTACGCCACGCTCGGCGAGGGGATCGCGCAGGGCAAGGGCGGCTTCGCCTTCTCCGATGCGCTCAAGGCCAAGGGCGGCAAGTGGGACTTCGACTCGATGAACGCGTGGCTGACCAGCCCGCGCGCCTTCGCCAGCGGCACCAAGATGACCTTTGCCGGCCTGGGCAATCCCCAGGACCGCGCCAATGTGATCGCCTATATCAATTCGATGGGCTCGAACTTGCCGCTTCCGGCGGCGGCTCCTGCTGCTGCCCCCGCAGCCGCGGACAGCAACGCAACCGCGCCGGCCGAAGACCTGTCCAACGCAGCGGCGCCAGCGCCCGGCGCGCCGTCGGTCGATCCGGCCGCAGCGGTTCAGGCTGAAAAGAAGAAGTAATCGAACTGCCCTCTCCCTGCCGGGGAGAGGGTATTTCGCTCAGGCCGCCGACGTCCGGACGGGATCGTCGCGGTAGAAATCCTGCACGATCTTCCAGGCTTCTTCCGCCGTCTCGACGAAGGTGAAGATGTCCAGGTCGCGGGCGGAGATCACCCCCTCCGCGACCAGCGCGTCGAAATTGACGACCCGGTTCCAGAATTCCCGCCCGAACAGCAGCACCGGAATCGGCTTGATCTTGCCGGTCTGGATCAGCGTCAGCAATTCGAACAGTTCGTCGAAGGTGCCGAACCCGCCCGGGAACGCAGCGAGCGCGCGGGCGTGGAGCAGGAAGTGCATCTTGCGCAGCGCGAAATAGTGGAACTGCATGCTGAGCGCGGGCGTGACATAGGGATTGGGCGCCTGCTCATGCGGCAGCACGATATTGAGCCCGATCGATTCGTGCCCGGCCTCGGCCGCGCCGCGGTTCGCCGCTTCCATGATCGAGGGCCCGCCACCCGAGCAGACCACGAAGTGGCGCTTGCCCTCGGCGTCGCGCGGACAGGCGCTCGCCAGCTGGGCGAGCTCATAGGCGACGTCATAATATTTCGACTTGGCGACGAGGCTCTTGGCGATGCGGATCGCCTCATCGCCCTGGGCGAGATCGAGCAGCGCCTGCGCCTTGGCCGGTTCGGGAATCCTGGCCGAGCCGTACATGACGAAGGTGGAAGCGATCTTCGCCTCCTCGAGGATCAGTTCGGGCTTGAGCAGTTCGAGCTGGAAGCGAACCGGACGAAGATCCTCGCGCAGCAGGAAGTCCATGTCCTGGAAGGCGAGGCGATAGGCCGGGTTTTCGGTCTGGGGGGTGCTGATCCCGGCATTGGCGGTTTCGGCATCCTGGCGGGCGCGCGGAAAGACCCGCGACGGTACATGTGTATCACTCATTTGCGGGGCTCTTAGCGGAATGCGCCGCGAATATGAAGCCGACGGCCTTATCGGCAGAAATGCGCGTGGTCGTCCTCCAGGTGGAGATGGTTGGCGTGCGCCGCGTTGTAATCGGGGCTGAGCACCGTGCCGAAGCGCTTGCAGGCCGAGGCGCGGATCACGCGCAGGAACTCGCGCACGGCGGGATCGCCCGACTGCCAGCCCTGCAGCACGGTGATGCGGCGCCCGTCCTGCAGGACGAATCCGCTGATATCGACGGCGTTGGCGATGGCATGGCCCGAAAGCCGCCGGCCCGATTCCGGCCCGCCGATCACGGCGCGGCAGGCATAGGTGCCGAAGCTTTCGATCCGCACCACCTCGCTCCCGAGGATCTGATACGCGGCCGGCACCACCGCATGCCGGGCCCAGCCGACCAGCGCGTCCGCCAGGCCGCAGCGCATCGCCTTCAGGTTGGTGATCGGCAAGCCGATGTCGATCAGTTGCACCGACCCGATGATCTGGCAGCCCCCGCCATAATCGCGATCGGGCATCGGGCTGTAACGCACCGCAGCGCGCGACAGATCGGCATAGCATGCCCGGGTCTCGCGCGAGGTCGGGATGTTGAGCGTGACCGGCTTCGATCCAGCCGGACGCGGCGGCGGCCGGTGCTCGCGCCCGCCACAGCCTGCCAGCAACAACGGGACCGTCAGCAATCCGCTGGCCAGGACGCGCCGCCACATGCTTATCTGCGCCGGCAAGGAAAAGAAGAGGATCGCCCGATGCGACTGGCCCGGACGCTCGCGAGAATGGCCGCCCTGCTGTGCGGCTGGCTGCCGCTTTCCGCCCTGGCGCAGGACGGCATCCGCTATCCGCTGTGGTCGAACGGCGCCCCCGGCTTCGAGCGCCGCGCCGCGATCCCGGAGGAGTCGGCGGAATATTGGACCAAGCATATCAACAACCCCAGCATCACCGCCTTCCTGCCCGCACCGGACAAGGCCAATGGCGCCGCCGTGGTGATCGTGCCCGGCGGCGGCCACAGGATTATCGTCATCACGACCGAAGGCAATGACGTCGCCCGCTGGTATGCCGCCAGAGGCGTCGCAGCGTTCGTGGTTCGCTACAGGCTGTTCCGCGAGGAGGGCTCGCCATACGTGCAGGAAGACGCCCGGGCCGATGTCGAGCGCGCGATGCGCCTGGTGCGATCGCGCGCCGCCAGCTTCGGCGTCGATCCGCATCGCATCGGCATCATGGGCTTTTCCGCCGGCGGCGAGCTTGCGCGGATGGCGGCGCTGAGCGCGCCGGTGCCGCCGCGCGGCAAGCCCGACGAAATCGACCGGGCATCCGCCCGGCCCGACTTCGCGATCCTCGAATTCCCCGGCCCGCTCAGGGCCGTGGAGACGGTGACGACGGACTCACCCCCGATGCTGCTGGCCGCGGCCAATGACGACACATGCTGTTCCGCGCCGCTTGTCGACCTGCTGCAGGCCTATCGCGCCGCCGGCGCCTCGGTCGAACTGCACCTCTATGCGGCGGGCGGGCACGCCTTCAACATGGGCGAGGACACGCCGCTCGCGAGCCTGCGGCACTGGCCCGATCGCATTCCCGACTGGATGTCGGACCGGGGGCTGCTGGGAAAGCCCGCCCCGACCTTCGTGCCGAAATAACCACCCCGCGCGCGCGACAGCGCGGCAAATAACGGATTGACGTGGCAGCGCACATCGCTAGGGCCGTCGACGGGCCACGCGGTCCCAACGCCGCGCGTGCTCTCTGTAAGGAGAGACTACATGACTGAGTTACCTGCGCCTCCGGCGATCAAGCCGGCGCGTCCCTATTTTTCCTCCGGTCCCTGCGCCAAGCCGCCGGGCTGGACCCCCGAAAAACTCCAGACTGACGTGCTCGGCCGGTCGCACCGCTCGAAGCTCGGCAAGGCGCGCCTGCAATACGCCATCGACCTGATGCGCGAGATGCTCCGGCTGCCCGACACCCACCGCATCGGCATCGTCCCCGGCTCCGACACCGGCGCGTTCGAGATGGCGATGTGGACGATGCTGGGCGCGAAGCCGGTGACGGCGCTGGCCTGGGAGAGCTTCGGTGAGGGTTGGGTCACCGATGCCGTCAAGCAGCTCGGCCTCGACCCGACCGTCATCCGCGCCGATTACGGCGCCCTGCCCGATCTCGGCCAGGTCGACTGGTCGAACGACGTGCTGTTCACCTGGAACGGCACGACCTCGGGCGTGCGCGTGCCGAACGGCGACTGGATCCCGGACGACCGCGCGGGCCTGAGCTTCGCCGACGCGACCAGCGCGGTGTTCGCCTATGACATTCCCTGGGACAAGATCGACGTCGCGACCTTCTCCTGGCAGAAGGTGCTGGGCGGCGAAGGCGGCCACGGCGTGCTGATCCTCGGCCCGCGCGCGGTCCAGCGGCTGGAAAGCTACACGCCGAAATGGCCCCTGCCCAAGGTGTTCCGCCTCGTCTCCAAGGGCAAGCTCGCCGAGGGCGTGTTCAAGGGCGAGACGATCAACACGCCGTCGATGCTCGCCGTCGAGGATGCGATCTTCGCGCTCGAATGGGCGAAGTCGATCGGCGGCGCAGCAGGGCTGATCGCCCGGTCCGATGCCAACGCCGCCGCGCTCGACAAGATCGTTGCGGAACGCTCCTGGCTCGGCCATCTCGCCAGTGATCCGGCCTCGCGCTCGAAGACGAGCGTGTGCCTGACGGTCGAGGGCGCCGACGAGGCGCTGATCAAGAAGCTCGCCGGCCTGCTCGAAGCCGAACACGCCGCCTATGACATTGCGGGTTACCGCGATGCCCCGGCGGGCCTCAGGATCTGGTGCGGCGCAACCGTCGACACCGCCGATATCGAGGCGCTCGGCCCCTGGCTCGACTGGGCCTACGCCTCGGTCACCGTCTCCGCCTGATTCAGGTCGCCCCGGCCGAGGCCGGGGCCGCTCCTCGTCGGAGCGCATCCCCCATAACCCAGCGACCCCGGCCTGCGCCGGGGTGACGAAGGAACCCATCATGCCAAAAGTCCTCATCTCCGATAAAATGGACCCCAAGGCCGCGCAGATCTTCCGCGAGCGCGGCGTCGAGGTCGACGAGATCACCGGCAAGACGCCCGATGAACTCAAGGCGATCATCGGCAATTATGACGGCCTCGCGATCCGCAGCTCGACCAAGGTCACCAAGGACATCCTGGCGCATGCGCCGAACCTGAAGGTCATCGGCCGGGCCGGCATCGGCGTCGACAATGTCGATATCCCGGCGGCGTCGGCGCAGGGCGTGGTCGTCATGAACACCCCGTTCGGCAACTCGATCACCACCGCCGAACACGCCATCGCGCTGATGTTCGCGCTCGCCCGCCAGTTGCCCGAGGCCGATGCCTCCACCCAGGCCGGCAAGTGGGAGAAGAACCGCTTCATGGGCGTCGAGCTGACCAGCAAGACGCTCGGCCTGATCGGCGCCGGCAATATCGGCTCGATCGTCGCCGACCGCGCGCGCGGCCTGAAGATGAAGGTGATCGCCTATGATCCCTTCCTGACCCCCGAGCGTGCGATCGAAATGGGCGTGGAGAAGGTCTCGCTCGACGACCTGCTCGCCCGCGCCGACTTCATCACGCTGCACACGCCGCTGACCGACCAGACCCGCAACATCCTGTCCGCCGAGAACCTGGCCAAGACCAAGAAGGGCGTGCGCATCATCAACTGCGCGCGCGGCGGGCTGATCGACGAGACGGCGCTCAAGGCCGGGCTCGATTCGGGCCATATCGCCGGCGCCGCGCTCGACGTGTTCGTGACCGAGCCCGCGACCGATTCGCCCTTGTTCGGCACGCCGAACTTCGTCTCGACGCCGCATCTCGGCGCGTCCACCTCCGAAGCGCAGGTCAATGTCGCGATCCAGGTCGCCGAGCAGATGGCCGATTATCTCGTCTCGGGCGGCGTGACCAACGCGCTCAACGTGCCGAGCCTGTCGGCCGAGGAAGCGCCGAAGCTCAAGCCGTACATGGCGCTCGCCGAGAAGCTCGGTTCGCTGATCGGCCAGCTTGCGCACGGCGCGCTCTCGGGCATCGCGATCGAGGTCGAGGGCGCCGCGGCATCGCTCAACCAGAAGCCGATCACGAGCGCGGTGCTCGCCGGGCTGATGCGGGTGCATTCGGATACGGTGAACATGGTCAACGCGCCGTTCCTCGCCAAGGAGCGGGGCATCGACGTGCGCGAGGTGCGGCATGATCGCGAAGGCGATTACCACACGCTCGTCCGCGTGACGGTGAAGACCGACGCCGGCGACCGCTCGGTCGCGGGTACGCTGTTCGGCGATGCCGCACCGCGCCTGGTCGAACTGTTCGGCATCAAGGTCGAGGCCGATCTCGCCGGCCACATGCTCTATGTGGTGAACGAGGACGCGCCCGGCTTCATCGGCCGGCTGGGGTCGCTGCTCGGCGAGGAGAAGGTCAATATCGGCACCTTCCATCTCGGCCGCCGCTCGGCCGGCGGCGAGGCGGTGCTGCTGCTTTCGGTCGACGAGCCGGTTACCCAGGCGCTCATCGCCAAGGTCCGCGCGCTGGCCGGGGTGAAGACGGCGATGGGGCTGTCGTTCTAGGCGAGCAAGCCTCCCTCTCCCCGCTGGCGGGGAGAGGGGGCGTGACGCGACCGACCGGGGCGATGCCTGACCGCTCGAGCTAAGCGCCTGCACGGCACCAGGTCCGCCCGCCACGGCGTCATCACACCTGCATCGCCGACTTGTCGCCCGACCGCATTCGCTGATCGTAGAGGTTGACGGCGACACGCATGGAGACGACGGGGGCAGGATACGCGGCGAACCGCGTGGCTAGAAGAGCAAGGCTATCGCGTGATCCGATTTGCTACTGCAGAAGTGACGGGCAACGAGGAGGCGATCGTCCCGGCGATTCTCGCTGCCCCTCTCCCTTCTCTCCCCGCATGCGGGGAGAGGGCGAAGTGAGCAGCCTCCTTCCCGAAGGTTTCCGCGACCGGCTGCCGCCGTTCGCCGATGCGGCCGCGCGCCTCGAGGCGGCGGTGCTTGGGGCCGCCTATGCCCATGGCTATGAACGCGCCGATCCGGCGCTCGCCGAATTCGAGGAAGGGCTGGCGGGCCGGCTGAAGGCGGCGCGCACTCAGGACGCGGTGCGCTTCGTCGATCCCGTCTCGCAGCGCACGCTGGCGATCCGGCCGGACATGACCGCGCAGATCGGCCGGATCGCCGCGACGCGCATGGGCCACCACCCGCGCCCGGTGCGCCTGTCCTATGCCGGCCCGGTGCTGAAACTGCGCGCCTCACAGCTCAGCCCGGAGCGCGAGCTGCGCCAGATGGGGTGCGAGCTGATCGGCCTCGATACCGTCGCTGCCGCGCAGGAGATCGTCGGCGTCGCGGTCGAAGCGCTCGAGGCGGCCGGCGTGCGGGCGATCTCGATCGACTTCACCCTGCCCGATCTGGTCGCGATCCTGGCGTCCGGCCCCCTGCCCGTCGCGCCGGAGCTGATCGAGCCGCTTCGCGACCGGCTCGATGCCAAGGATGCCGGCGGCGTCGCCGAGATCGCACCGGCCTATCTGCCGCTGATCGAGGCGGCGGGCCCGTTCGAGCAGGCGCATGACCGGCTGTGCGCCTTCGATGTCGGCGGCGCGCTTCGCTCGCGGCTCGACGGATTGTGGGCGATCGCAGCCAGCGTCAAAGGCCGCACGGCGCTCACCCTCGACCCGACCGAGCGCCATGGCTTCGAATACCAGACCTGGCTCGGCTTCTCGATCTTCGCCGACGGCGTGCGGGGCGAGATCGGGCGGGGCGGCAGCTATACCATCGTCCATGAGGACGGCGCGGAAGAGGCTGCGATCGGCTTCTCGCTCTATGCCGACGCAATCGTCGCGGCCGGCCTTGGCGATATCGACCGGCGGCGCCTGTTCGTGCCGCTGGGCACGGATCCCGCCCTCGCCGCGGCGATGCGCGCGCAGGGCTGGGTCACCGTCGCGGCGCTCGAGGCGGGCGATACGCCCGAGGCGCAGCTCTGCACCCATATCCTGCAGGAGGGCGAGGTCCGCCCCGCCTGATCCGAGACTCGATTGCCCGCGCATCGCACCATCCCGTTCGGGTCGAGCGAACGGCGACGATGCGCCGGGTCGATCCGGGCGGACGCTAGCGGTGCTTCGGCAGGATCGTCAGCTGATAGGGAATGTAGAGAAACACGTCGGTCAGGCCGGCGCGCGACCATTCCACCTGCCGGTCGATGCCCTTGGCCTCGACGCCATAGTCCGCCCCGAACCGCTGCGACATCTTCAGCGCATCGTCCGCGACGAGACCGACGATGGCGTCGCGATACTGATCGGGCTTCACCACCGACAGCGTCAGGTCGCCGCTCTTCTCGATCAGGGCGCGGCCGACCGGCGGGACCGCCTTGATGAAGGCGTCGACCCGGTCGAGCGCCGCCTTGGAATCGATTCCCTCGCCAAGCGGCGTCTTGACCAGGAAGGTCATCCGTTCGGAATCGGGGCGACTGTCCCGCTCCAGCGCCAGATCGCGATAATTTGCGAGCGTCAGGGGCTCGATCACGGTGTCGCCGATCGCGAGCTGGACGCCGCGGCGCCCGGCAAGCTCGATCGCGCCGCGGATCATCGCGTACATCTCGTTGTGGCGAAGGATCGGATCGCGGGTATCCCCGGTGATCCGGACTTCCTGGACCGCGAAATCGGCGCGGCGGCGCAAGCCGATCAGCGGGATATGATCGTCATAGCCGTCCACGGCGCGCCGCGCGCCGGTGACGATGATCTCGCTTTGCCCGATATCCTGCCCGACGACATCTTCCTGTGCGAAGGCCGGCGCGCAGACCAGCGCCAGCAATGCCAACAGCGTCTTTCGAAACATCGCGTTTCCTCCCCTGTTCCCGTTTGCGGAGGCTTCGCCGCGCGTCGCGCATAGTCAAGCCGCCAATTAGGCATGGACCGTCCGCCGCGCTGGCATTAGGGCTGCCGGCTTCTGGACAAACAAGCGAACGGGACGGGGCCTTGGCCAACGTAGCAGTGATCGGTGCCCAATGGGGCGATGAGGGCAAGGGCAAGATCGTCGACTGGCTCGCCGAGCGCGCCGACGTGGTCGTGCGCTTCCAGGGCGGCCACAATGCCGGGCATACGCTCGTCGTCGGCGAGAAGGTGTACAAGCTGTCGCTGCTGCCGTCGGGCATCGTCCGGGGCACCCCCTCGGTGATCGGCAATGGCGTCGTGCTCGACCCCTGGGCGCTGAAGGCCGAAGTCGAGAAGCTGACCGGGCAGGGCGTGACGATCACCCCCGAAACCCTGATGATCGCCGACAATTGCGCGCTGATCCTCCCGTTCCACCGCGACCTCGACGGCTTGCGCGAGGATGCCAGCGGTTCCGGCAAGATCGGCACCACGCGGCGCGGCATCGGCCCGGCCTATGAGGACAAGGTCGGCCGCCGCGCGATCCGCGTGTGCGATCTCGCCCATCTCGACGCGTTGGATTCGCAGCTCGACCGCCTGACCGCGCATCACGATGCGCTGCGTGCCGGCTTCGGCGAGCCGCCGATCGACCGGGCCGCCCTGGTCGAGGAACTGCGCGCGATCGCGGATTTCGTGCTGTCCTTCGCCCGCCCCGCCTGGCGCGATCTCAACGAGGCGCGGGCGCGCGGCCGGCGCATCCTGTTCGAGGGCGCGCAGGGGGTGCTGCTCGACGTCGACCACGGCACCTATCCGTTCGTCACCTCATCCAACACGATCTCGGGCACGGCGGCCGGCGGCTCGGGCCTCGGCCCGAGCGCGGTCGGCTTCGTGCTGGGAATCGCCAAGGCCTATACGACGCGCGTCGGCTCGGGCCCCTTCCCCACCGAACTGGAGGACGCGACCGGCGAACGCCTCGGCGAACGCGGCCATGAATTCGGCACCGTCACCGGCCGCAAGCGCCGGTGCGGCTGGTTCGATTCGGTGCTGGTGCGCCAGTCCGCCGCAGTCGGCGGCATCACCGGCATCGCGCTGACCAAGATCGACGTGCTCGACGGCTTCGACGAGGTGAAGATCTGCACCGGCTATCGCCTGCGCGGCGAGACGCTCGACTATTTCCCCTCGCATGCCGCCGACCAGGCCGCGGTCGAGCCGGTCTACGAGACGATGCCGGGCTGGCAGGAATCGACTGCCGGTGCGCGCAGCTGGGCCGATCTTCCCGCCCAGGCGATCAAATATATCCGGCGCATCGAGGAGCTGATCCACTGCCCGGTCGCGCTGGTCTCGACGAGCCCCGAGCGCGAGGACACGATCCTGGTCAGGGACCCGTTCGCGGATTAGGGCACCGCGCGTCGCGCCGCGTTTCCGTTGCCGGCCGTGAGAAAGACGCGGCGTTGTTTCGCTGCGATCAGGCTGGATAACGCCGGTTTCGGCCCGATTGAATCACGACCGGGCGACGGGCGCAGCGTCGCCCGGTCGAAAATGTCATGAGGGTTACTGACATTTTCGACCTGTACATAACATTGTACAACTGACGTGGCGCGGGCGGCCGCGGCTCAGCCGCATTGCGCGCGGTGCAGCAATTTCTGGTCGGCGAGCACCAGCGCCACCATCGCCTCGACCACCGGCGCGCCGCGGATCCCGACACAGGGATCGTGGCGCCCCTTGGTCATGATTTCGGTCGCTTCGCCGTCGCGGGTGATGGTCTCGACCGGCGTGAGGATCGAGCTGGTCGGCTTGAACGCCACGCGCAGCCGGATCGGCTGGCCCGTCGCAATGCCGCCGGCAATCCCGCCGGCGTGATTAGCGAGAAATTCGGGGCCATCGGCGCCGGGGCGCATCGCATCGGCATTGTCCTCGCCGCGCAGGGCGGCTGCCTCGAACCCATCGCCGATCTCGACGCCCTTCACGGCGTTGATGCCCATGCAGGCGGACGCCAGTTCCGCATCGAGCTTCGCGTAGAGCGGCGCGCCCCAGCCGGCCGGCACGCCGATCGCCTCGCAGGCGACCACGGCGCCGAGCGACGAGCCCGCCTTGCGCGCGCCATCGACCAGCGCTTCCCAGCGCGCGGCGGCGACGGCATCCGGGCAGAAGAACGGGTTGGCATCGATCTGATCGGGATCGAAATTGGCCGGATCGATTCGGTCGCCACCGATCGCCTCGACCCACGCACGGATCCGCACCTCGGGGATCACCAGCCGCGCGACGCCACCCGCCGCGACCCGCGACGCCGTCTCCCGCGCGGAGGAGCGACCGCCGCCGCGATAGTCGCGAAAGCCGTATTTCGCATCATAGGCATAATCGGCATGGCCGGGGCGGTACGCCTTGGCGACCTCCGAATAGTCCTTCGAGCGCTGGTCGACATTCTCGATCATCAGGCTGATCGGCGTGCCGGTCGTCCTCCCGTCGAACACGCCCGAGAGGATGCGGACCTGGTCCGGCTCCTGCCGCTGCGTGGTGAAGCGCGAACTGCCCGGGCGGCGCTTGTCCAGATAGGGCTGGAGATCGGCTTCGGAGAGGGCGAGCCCCGGCGGGCAGCCATCGACGACCGCGCCGATCGCCGGCCCGTGCGATTCGCCCCAGCTGGTGAACCGGAAGACTCGGCCGAAGGTGTTGAAGCTCATCGCTTACCCTCTCCCTGTAGGGGAGAGGGAGGGACCCGCCGCGAAGCGGTGGGAGGGTGAGGGGTTGATTCTCGTGCCGCTTCCTCAATCATTGTCACGACACCCTCGATATTTTGCATCACGTCATTGTTCCAGAATCGTCTTAGCCGAAAGCCTTCTGCTTCAATGATCGCTGTGCGTCGCTCATCATAGGCTTCGGCTTCAGGTCCGGTATGGGTTTCGCCGTCCAATTCGATTGCCAGCCGGGCCTTTGCGCAGAAAAAATCGACGATGTAAGGGCCAAGCCAGACCTGCTGCCTGAACTTCAACCCCGCAACCTGTCGATTGCGGAGATGTTTCCAAAGCCTCTTTGCCTGGTGGCCGTTTCATCCCCTCACCCTCCCAAGCTTCGCTTGGGCCCCTCCCTCTCCCCTAAGGCAGAGGGGCATTACACCAGCGCGATATCCGGCGCGTCCTCGGCCTTCATGCCGATCACGTGATAGCCGGCATCGACATGATGCGTCTCGCCCGTCACGCCGCTCGACAGATCGCTGAGCAGGTACAGGCCGGCGCCGCCGACATCCTCGATCGTCACGTTGCGCTTGAGCGGCGAATTGAGCTCGTTCCACTTCAGGATCAGCCGGAAATCGCCGATGCCCGAAGCCGCGAGCGTCTTGATCGGCCCGGCCGAGATCGCGTTGACGCGGATATTGTCCCGGCCGAGATCGACCGCGAGATACTGCACGCTGGTCTCGAGCGCCGCCTTGGCCACGCCCATGACGTTATAGTGCGGGATCACCTTCTCGGCGCCGTAGTAGCTGAGCGTCAGCAGCGAACCGCCATTGGGCATCATCGCCGCAGCACGCTGCGCGACGGCGACGAAGCTGTACACCGAGATGTTCATCGTCGTCAGGAAATTGTCGAGCGTCGTATCCATGAAGCGGCCGCGCAGCTCGTTCTTGTCCGAAAAGCCGATCGCATGGACGACGAAATCGATCGTCGGCCATTCCTCGGCCAGCGTCGCGAACGCCTTGTCGAGCGCTGTCATGTCGGAGACGTCGCAATCGATCAGGCGGGTCGATCCGAGCTGTTCGGCAAGCGGACGGACCCGCTTCTCGAGCGCTTCGCCCTGATAGCTGAACGCGAGTTCGGCCCCGGCCTCGTTCAGCTTCTTCGCGATCCCCCAGGCGAGCGAGCGATCGTTGGCGAGCCCCATGATGAGTCCGCGCTTACCTTCCATCAATCCCGTCACGCCGCTGCCGCCTCCTGTTTGTTGCTGCCGCCGAGGTCCTCTACTCCCTCATCATCGGCTTCCGCCAGTGCCGCGTTCAATTCGGCACCCACGACCAGGCCCAGACCGACAAAGAAGAAGAAGATCAGGGCGATCATCACACCGGCCAGGCTGCCATAGGTAAGGTCGTAGCTGCCCAGCATGCCGAGGATCTTCGGCAGCAACGCCGTCACCAGCAGCCACCAGCCCGCGGTGAATGCCGCCCCGGGCCATTTGGGGCATTTGCTCTCGCGATATTTGCGCGGGGTGAGCGCATAGAAGACCATGTAGAGCGCAGCGAACAGCGCCGCGGCCGGCGCGATCCGGCTGAGCGAGACCAGGGTCGCCGCGTCCGCCGCGAAAGGCAGCACGCGCAGGATGAACTCCTCGACCGCAAGCAACGCGATCTGGAACGCGAAGGCGACCAGGATCAGGATCATCGCGGCGAGGATCAGCCCGATCGACCAGAGCCGATATTGCCAGAAGGGCCGGATCGATTTCACGCCATAGGCGCGGCGCAGGATATCGCGGATCGTCTCGATGAAGCTCGCGGTCGTCCACAGCCCGACGATCGCGCCGAACCACAGGAGCGACCCGGACCGTGCGGTCAGCACGTCGGTGATCGGAGTCTGCAGCACCTTGGCGACCCCCGGCGGCACGGTATGCAGGAACGCCTGCACGGCATGGAGGCCCTCCCCGGTCTGCCCGAACAGCCGCGCGACCGCGGCGGCGACGATGAAGAAGGGGAATAGCGTGATCAGCGACAGATAGGCGAGGTTGCCGGCATGGACGAACCCGTCGCTATAGACGCCGATCGCAACCCGCTTCAGCACTTCCCGGGCATAGCTGCCGGGCCGCACAAAGGCGAGGCGGCGGCTGAGCTTCGTCCGCCCATCGCCCGGTTGCTTGCGGCGCTCCTCGGGCGATTGGGGCGAAATATCCTGCACAGGGGCTTAAACGCCCATATTGCTGCGCGGGTTGCTCTTGTCCTGATCCTTCCAGCCGCGCACGAATTCGGCCAGCGCCGCATTGTCGACCGGCAGGTCGACCATCAGCGTCACCAGCTGGTCGCCGCGGGTGCCATCCTTCTTGTGGAAGCCGCGCCCGCGCAGGCGGAGCACCTTGCCCGAGGTCGAGCCGGCGGGGACCGTCAGCATCACCGCGCCCTCGACCGTCGGCACGCGGACCGACGCGCCGAGCACTGCCTCGGACAGGCTGACCGGCAGGTCGAGCCGGACATCGTCGCCGTCGCGCGTGAAGAAGCGGTGCGGCTGGATATTGATCGTGACGATGCCGTCGCCGGCGCCCCCCGGCCCCGGCTGCCCCTTGCCGGCCAGGCGCATCTGCGCCCCGCTTTCGAGGCCCGCGGGCAGCTTCAGGTCGATCGTCTTGCCGTCGCCGAGCGTGATCCGCTGCGGGCTGAGCGTGGCCGCATCCGTGAACGAGACGTTGAGCTTGTAGGCGATGTTCGCGCCCTTGGGCTGGGGCCGCCGGCCGAAACCGCCAAAGCCGCTGGCAAAGCCGCCGCCACGGCCACCACCCGAGAACATGCCCTCGAAGATATCGCTGATATCGGGCCCGTCCGCCTCGAACGGCGAACCGCCCGGACCGGGGCGGAAACCGCCCCCGCCGCCGGCACCGAAGCCGAAGGGCGCGGCCGGGTTGCCGTCGCCATCGATCTCGCCGCGATCGAAGCGCGCGCGCTTGTCCTTGTCGGTCAGCAGGTCATAGGCATTGGTGACCTCGCTGAACCGCTCGGTCGCCTTCTTGTTGTCCTTGTTGCGATCGGGATGCAGCTCCTTGGCGAGCTTCCGATACGCCTTCTTGATGTCAGCCTCGCTGGCGGTGCGCGGAACACCCAGCGTTGCATATGGATCGGCCACTTTTATCCCCGGTTTCTGATCTTGGCGCCTATTTGGGGTATCGTAGCAGGAAGCGCAAACCCCCACCCGCCCGAGGGGCGCGAATCTGGCCGAAGCGGCTCAGGACACGGCTTCCAGCACCGGCGCGACATCGACCGAGACGTCCATCTTCTGCGCACCCGATCCCAGCACGACGCCATCGATCGGCGCGATCTCGCCATAATCACGGCCGATCGCCATGATGATGTGATCGCCCGCCATCCAGATGCCGTTGGTGGGATCGACCCCGACCCAGCCATGATCCGGCCCGCACCACAGCAGTACCCAGGCATGCGTCGCGTCCGCCCCGACCAGCCGCGCCTCGCCGGGCGGCGGGATCGTGCGGATATAGCCCGAGGCATAGGCGGCCGGCAGGCCGGCGGCGCGCAGGCCGGTGATCATGATCTGCGCGAAATCCTGGCAGACGCCGCCGCGCTTCACGAACGCCTCGTGCGGCCTGGTATCGACCAGGGTCGCCTCCGGATCGAAGGCGAATTCGCGCTGGATGCGCCGCGCCAGCGCGATCGCCGCCTCGAGCGAGGGACGATCGGGGTGCAGTTCGGCGGCGCACCAGTCGGCAATGTCGCGGTCGAGCGGGATCAGCGGCGAGGGGAAGAGATAATTGGCGGGCCCGGCGGGCGAGGGATCGCGGCTGGCCCGGGCGGCGATCGCGACCTGGCCGAGCGTCGGATCGCTGTCCGACGGCATCGGCACCGGACGATCGACGGCGATTCGCGACACGCTCTCGATCACCAGGTGGCGCACCGGCTCCTCGACCACGAGCCGCACGACATTGGCGAGCCCCGCCTCGGCCCGCGCGGGCGCGGTGCGGCCCGAGGGGCTGATCGTGAGGCGATAGTCGCGCAGTTCCTGGCCCGACCAGTGGATCGGCTTCAGCCGCAGGTTGCAGCGCGCGAACTTGACCGACGCGCCATAATCGAAGCGCGTGACGTGGCGGATGTCATAGATCATGCGAGCGTAAGGCCGCCCGCGCGCAGCGGTTCCGCGCCCTGCAGGAAATAGCGCCGCGCGACCGCATCCGACAGCGCGAACAGCCGGCGCTCGATATCGCCCAGCACGGCTTCGTCGAGCGTCGCCGCGGTCGCCGTCGAGACGATCGAGACGAGCACCGTGGCCTGGGCCTGTTGCGGCTCGTCCATCCCGTCGTCGCCGAGCACCGGCAGCACCCGCAGATGCTCGCAGATCCGCTCGATCTGGAAGGCAAGCGCGCGCGGATTGCCCGGATCGAGCGCGACGAGATCGACCACCGGCACGCGCGCGATCCCGGTCAGATAGCGCTGGCGATAGCTGATCTGGCTGTCCGCGAGATCGAGCAGCGTCGAGAGATCGTCGACCGTGCCGTTGGACATGCCGAACACGCGCACCGCCCGGGTGATCATCAGCGCGCGCTCGAGCCGGCGGCCGAGATCGTGGAAGCGCCATGCCGAGGTCCGCCCCATATGCTCGGCCGAGAGACCCGAAAGGGCGGCATAGCGGCGCTGGAGCGACCCGGCACGATCGAGCATCCCGCCCTTGGCCGGAAAGGGCGCGTCGAGCAGCTTGACCATGTCGGCCGACAGCCGGTCGCGCGAGCCCTGGCCGATGCCGCGCGCGAGCCGGTTGATCGCCCGGACGCTGTGCCAGCCGCCCTCGGCCGATTCCATCGCGGTGCGGGCGAACAGCGTCAGGTCGGCGCGGCGCAGGCTCGCCGGGTGCGGCGCCGCCCCGGCATTGACGACGAGGCCGACCAGCCGCCCGACCGTATCCGGCCCGAGCGCGGCGCCGGCATCGGCATCGATCGAATTGCCGAGCATCACCCGGATCACGTTGAGCAGCGCCTCACCGCGCTCGAGATAGCGGCCGAGCCAGAAGAAATTGTCGGCGACGCGGCTCGGCAGGGTGCCGGGGTTGCGGCGGACATGAATCGAATCGCTCGGCGGCAGCAGCGAGACGGGTGCGACCGGCTCCGGCCCGTGAATCGCGACATCGGCGGACCAGTTGCCTTCGCCCATCACCGCGGCGCGCGGATCCTTGTGCTCGCCGATCCGGGCGAAACCGCCGGGCAGCACCGCCCAGCATCCATCCGCGCCGCGCGCGGCAAAGACGCGCAGCGTGAAGGGGCGCGCGGCGAGGCCCGCGTCGGTGACGACCGGCATGGTCGAGAGCCGGACGATCTCCTGCCCGACATAATCCTGCGGCCGCCGCGTCATGTCGTCGAGCAGCGCGGCGCGCTCCGCGCCGGTGATCTCCGAACCGTGGCGCGGCGCGGTGCCCGCGAAGCCGAGCGGCTGGACGCCAAAGGCCGGGCCGATCAGCAGCTGATCGAAATCCTCGATGACGCGCGCGCGCTCCTGATCCTGGCCGCACCACCAGGTGGCGATATTGGGAAGAAGCAGGTCGGCGCCCATCAGCCGGGTGGCGAGCTTCGGCAGGAACGCGCCGAAGGCCGCCGATTCGAGCACGCCCGCGCCCGGCACGTTGGAGATGACGACATTGCCCGCCGCCATCGCATCGATCAGCCCGGGCACGCCGATGCCGGAATGCGAATCGAAGGCGAGCGGATCGAGCAGGCGCGGATCGAGCCGGTTCCAGATCGCATCGACGCGCTTGAGCCCGCCGATGGTGCGGACATAGAGCTTGTCTTCCAGCGCGGCGAGATCGGCGCCTTCGACCAGCAGCAGGCCGAGATAGCGGGCGAGATGCGCCTGCTCGGCATAGCTGGGATTGTAGCGGCCCGGCGTGAGCAACCCGATGCGCGGCTCCGACCGGCGGCAGGCAGCGGCGAGCCCGGCGCGATAGGCGGCGAAGAACGGGGCGTGGCGCTTGATGTTGAGCCGCCCCTGCAGCCCGCCGAGCGTGCGCGAGATCGCCAGCCGGTTCTCCAGCGCATAGCCGGCCCCGGCCGGGGCGCGGAGATGATCGGCGAGCACGCGCCATTCGCCGGTGGGCCCGCGGCCGAGATCGACCGCGACGAAATGCAGGTGATGGCCGCCCGGCGGGACCAGCCCGGCCATGGGGCGGAGGAAGAAGGGGCTGCCGCCGACCAGCGCCGCGGGGATGAGGCCGCGCTCGACAAAGGTCGCGTCGCCATAGAGATCGGCGAGGATCGTTTCCATCAGCTCGGCGCGCTGCGCGACGCCGGCCTCGATCCCGGCCCATTCGTCCGCCTCGATCAGCAGCGGGACGGGGGAGAGCGGCCAGGGCCGTTCCTCGCTTTCGCCGATGATGCGAAAGCCGGTGCCGATATCCTCCGCATGGCGCTGCACCCGTTCGCGGGCATGGACGAGATCGTCGCCGGCGACCGCTGCCAGTTCCTCGAACATCGCCGTCCAGGCCGGATCGTCGCGCCCGGCGCACAGCGCATCGCCCTGCGTCTCGCGCGCGCAATAGTCGGCGATCCAGCGCGCGGCGTGGACCGACGGGTCGAGCAGAGAGGGAGCGGGCTGCGTGGCCATCTGGTGACGGGGTTCCCTAAGGACGCTTCGACCCGACCACAATCCTTTCGCGCGTGCAACAAGAGATCAGAGATCGGGCAGCACCTGATCGGCGAATCCCCAGCCGGCGAGCGCGCGCGACGCAGCGCGATCGATGAGCTCGGCGACGTCGCGGACGCCCCAGCGGTGCGCGCTGTCGATGTCGCGCAACTCGGCCCAACTGACCGGCGCGGCCACCGGCGCCCCGGCGCGCGCGCGGGCACCATAGGGCATCACGGCGGTCGAGCCGCGCTGGTTGCGCAGATAATCGATGAAGATCCGGCCCTTGCGCTTCGCCTTGGACATGGTGGCCACGAACCGGTCCGGCTCGGCCTCGGCCAGCGCCCGGGCGAAGCGCTCCGAGAAATCCTTCACCGCCGGCCATGCGGCCTGCGGCCTGAGCGGGACGATGACATGCACGCCCTTCCCGCCCGAGAGCATCGCGAAGCTGACCAGGCCGATTTCGGCGAGATGGTTCTTCAGATCCTCCGCGGCCTTCTTCACCGCGTCGAAGCCCAGCTCCTCGTCCGGATCGAGATCGAACACCATGCGATCGGGCTGTTCGAGCGTGGCGACCGACGAGCCCCAGCCATGGAATTCGATCGTGCCCATCTGCACGCAGGTCACCAGGCCATCGGCATCGTCGACATAGAGATAGGGCTCGACCGAGCCGTCCTTCTCGCGGATCTCGACATGGTGGACATGCTCGCCGAAGCTCCCGGCGTCGTGCTTCTGGAAGAAGCAGTGCTTGCCGCGCCCCTGCGGGCAGCGGACCAGGCTGATCGGGCGGTTGGCCGTCCAGGGCAGCATGATCGGCGCGACGCGCGCATAATAATCGGCGAGATCGCCCTTGGTCACGTCCGAGTCGGGGAAGATCAGCCGATCCGGGTTGGTAGTCTTCACATGCACCTCCGGCGCCGGGATGGCCTCGACCGGCACCGGCTTCTCCGCCACCACCTGGCTGGCGTCCTTGTCTTCGCGCAAGCCGAGAAAGCTCGGGTGGCGCAGCACGCCGTCGGGCGTGACTTCAGTGAAGGCGATTTCGGCGACCAGCTTCGGCGTGACCCAGTGCGCGCCGCGCACCGCCGCGCGCGGCGCCGCGACGGTCGGCGTCTTGCGCTCGAGCCGCGCGAGCTTCGCGCCGAGGTCAGCCATCAGCGCGGCATCGAAGCCGGTGCCGACCTTGCCGGCATAGACATAGCCGTCCGGCCCGTTGACGCCGAGCAGCAGCGCGCGGAAGCCGCGCGTCTTGTCCGACGGCGTCCAGCCGACGATGACGAATTCCTGCCGCTTCGTGCATTTGACCTTGAGCCAGGCGCGGCTGCGCTGCCCGCGATAGGGCGCATCGGCACGCTTGGAGACGATCCCCTCATAGCCCTCGCGGCACATGGTCGCGAACAGCTTCTCGCCCGCGCCGAGGATATGCTCGGCGAACTGGAGGCGCGGATCGGCACCGGCGAGCAGCGGGCGCAGGCGCTCCTTGCGCTGGAGGTTCGACAGGCCGGTCAAATCCTCGCCGTCGAGCTCGAGCAGGTCGAAGGCGAAGAAGGTCATCTCGCCGGCGCCCGAAATCGCCGCCTTGAGCGCGGAGAAATCGGGCCTGCCGTCCTTGAAGGCGACGATCTCGCCATCGACCAGGGCGCTGCCGACCTTCAGCGCGGCCGCCGCGTCAGCGATGCCGGGGAATTTGTCGGTCCAGTCGAGCCCGGACCGGGTGAATATCGTCGCCTTGCCGCCCCCGATCGCGACAAGGGCGCGGTAGCCGTCATATTTGACTTCGTGCAGCCACTGGCTGCCGGCCGGCACCGCATCGACCAGCGTGGCGAGCTGGAGATCGCGGAAGGCGGGGATCTCCCCGCCGCCCCGCTGCCGCTCGCCGCCTTGCCTGGTCGGGCGTTGCCTGGCTGGGCGTTCACCACCGGCCGCCCCCGGGCTTCGCCGGGGCGACGCCTTCGGCCTGACCCCGTCAGCGATTTCCACCATCGTTCGCCCGGTGGCCACGCTGGTCAGCGCGGTCTCGACCAGCGTATCGGCCCCGCCCGCCGCATCATCGTCGATCTTGCGCAGCAGCCAGTTCTCGCCCTTTTCCCTGCCGCGCGGCTTCAGGCGAATGAGCAGCCATTCGCCCTTCATCCGCTCGCCATCCAGCACGAAATGGAGATGGCCCTTTTCGAGGTCCCGCGCGCTCTTGCCCTTGACCGGTGCCCAGGTGCCGCGATCCCACAGCATCACCGTGCCGCCGCCATATTCGCCCGCGGGGATCGTCCCCTCGAAGCTGCCATAGGACAGCGGATGATCCTCGGTGCGGACGGCGAGACGCTTCTGCGCGGGATCGAGGCTCGGGCCGCGCGTGACGGCCCAGCTCTTCAGCACGCCATCGACCTCCAGCCGGAAGTCCCAGTGCAGCCGGTTCGCATCGTGCTTCTGCACGACGAAGCTGTTGCCATGGCCCGGCGCGAGCGTGCCCGCGGGTTCCGCCGTCTTCGCGAAATCGCGCTTCGCGTTGTAGCGCGCGAGCGGATCGATCTCAGGCACGCTTCTTCGCCGGCGACTTCCTGGCCGGGGCCTTTTTCGGCGCGGCCTTCGCCGCCGGCCTGGCCGCGGGCTTCTCCATCGACTTCTTGAGGGCGGCCATCAGGTCGACCACGTTCGAGCCGGAGCGACCGGTCGGCTCGTCGCTCGTGTCCTCGATGATCTTGCGGCCCCTGGCCTTGCGCTTGCGCTCGACCAGGTCCTTGAGCGCATCGACATAGCGATCGTGAAACTCGGCCGGATGGAAGGGGCCGGTCTTCCTGTCGATCAGCGCCTCGGCAAGTTCGAGCAGATCCTCGTCGGGCCTGGAATCGGGAATGTCGCGGAAATAGCCCTGCGCCTTGTTGACTTCGTCGGCATAGCGCAGCGTCTCGAGCACCATGCCGCGCCCGCAGGGCTTGAGGCTGACGACATATTCGCGCCCGCGCATGGCCAGCTGGCCGAGCCCGACCTTCTTCGTCCGGCGGAGCGCCTCGCGCAGGACGATGAAGGCCTCTTCGGCGAGATCGTCGGCCGGCACGACGAAATAGGGCTTTTCATAATAGAGCACGTCGATCTCGCTCGCGTCGACGAACTGGGTGAGTTCGAGCGTCTTCTTCGATTCGAGCTTCACGGCATCGATCTCGTCCTGGTCGAGCAGGACGAACTCGCCCTTCTCATATTCGAAGCCCTTCATGATCTCGTCGGTGTCGACGGGCCCGACGCCGGTGACGACCTTCTCGTAATGGATCGGCTTGCCGGTCGGCTCGTGGATCTGCTTGAAGCTGATCTGCGCGCCCGATTTGGTCGCCGGGTAGATCTCGACCGGGATCGAGACGAGCGCGAGCCTGATCTGCCCCTGCCAATAGGCGCGTGCTGCCATCATCGGTTCCTTTGTTGCGACGCCGACTCAATCCCCGGCGCGCCGAGTCGTTCCGTGTCAGGCCGCATCGCGCCGGGTGATCGGCACATGGCGGATCACGAGCTGGGTGCCGGTCGGCGCGTGCGGCACGAGCGGACGCCGCCGGTTGCGCCGGTGCAGCAGGCGAAGCGCGACCAGCCCGGCGATGAGCAGGATCGCGAGGGCGAGCCCGACCCAGGGCGCATCGAGCGACGCGACGCCGGGCGTGGTGACGTTCACCGTCCAGTTGGTCGCATCGTCCAGTTCCTTGAGCTGGCGGGCATAATCGGCCGCCGCGCTGGCCGGCAGCACCCGCGCCCGCCCCGCCAGGGTGAAATCCATGATCGCGCGGCTGCCCTGGTGCAGCGCACGCGCGGTCATGTCGAAGGCCGGGCCGTGGCTGTCCTCGAGGCGGGGCAGATCGATCGCATAGCCCGGCATGTCGAACACGATGCGGTGCGCGCGCCGGATCGTCCAGGGCAGGACGATCGGCGCGGTCCGGCCGTCCGCATCGTCGATCTCCTTGTAGAGGCTGCGCAGCGAATCCGCGGTGACCTGGAGGCTGGCGAGCGTCTTCGCATAGTCCCGCGCGGTTCCGGGCAGGCGGTAGGATTCGCGGATCAGCAGCCGGTTCGCGTCGCGATCGTCAGTGACGCGCATGTCCCCGTCCTCGACGATGCCGGGATAGGAGGCGCGGTAATAATCGAGATAGCCGCGCTGGACCTTGGCGGCGCCGGCGCTGGCCAGTTCCCCGCGCTTGGCATCGGCCTCGTCGCCGCTGAAGCTGGTCTCGACCGTGAGCGCCAGCCCGCCATGGCGATAGCGATAGGTCTCGACCGAGGCCATGGTGTGCGCCGCCGGCGTGGGATCGGGAATGGCCAGCAGGCCGCGCTGGCCGGGGCGGAGCGGCAACGCATAGCCATAGGGCAGATCGGCCAGCGTCTTCATGGTGCCGCCCTGATGCGACTCGGTCGCGTCGAACCAGCGATCCCTGCCGCCGATCCGGGCGAGCACGATGACATGATCGAAGGCAGCAGCGCTCGGCAGCCGGGCGGCGAGGCCCGGCCCCTCGTCGATGTCCGTAAGCGCCGGCCATGCCGGAATGCCGAGCCGCCGCAGCGTGACGGCGAGCAGCTGGCTCTTGTCCTTGCAGTCGCCAAAGCCGCTGCGCACCACCTCGGCCGGGTGGCGCGGCACGAAGCCGCCCAGACCGATCGACAGGCTGGTATAGCGGATCGAATCCTGCACGAGCCGGAGCGCGGCGATCGCGCGCTTCGCCGGATCGGCGCTGGCCGCAGCGATCGCATCGACCCGCGCGGCATAGCCCGCGGGCAGCGCCTGATCGCCCTGGAACTGATGCAGCCCCGAGGCGGCGACCGCGGCCCAGCTGTCCATCGTCGAAATGTCGAGATAGGGCCAGCGATGCCACCAGGCCGGGGCATGCTTCACCGCCGCGACCGGATCGGGATCGACGACGCGCCATTCGCGCTCGACCTCCCCCGCCGCGGCGCGGACCACCGGGCGCGGCAGCCCCTGCGACTGGCGGATCGCGATCGGCTTGCCGGCCGGCACGATCAGGCGGAAGCGGGTCAGCGCCATCGGCACCGACCAGCCCATATCGGGCTGGGCGAAATAGTCGCCGGGCCACGGGCTCGACAGCGCCTGCCAGCTCCAGCCGATATCGACCACGTCGCCGACCTGGACATCGTCGAGCCGCACGACCGCAGTCCGATGCCCGGTGATGATCCCGTTATCGAGCTCGCTTTCGCGGCGCAGGATATCGATCGCGGCGCTGGCCGTGCGATCGATCATGCGCCCGTCGCGCCAGATCGCGGCACGGTTGATCGCCAGCTTCTCGAAGGCGGGATCGAAATCGACCTGGGTCTGCGCCGCGCCTTCGAGCCCGGCGCGATCCAGCACCTTGATCATGCGCCGCCGGAACGTGACCTCCTGCCCGCCGGCGATGCGCACCTGGGTATCGAAGAGCAGATCATAGACGCCGTCCTCGGCGGCGCGCAGGCGATCCGGATTCGCCGCCGGCATGGCCAGCCAGTCGACCCAGCCGGGCGCAGCGGCGCGGCCGACCTGGGGATCGGCCGCAGCGGCCGGCGCCAGCATGGCGAGCAGCAGCGCCGGCAACAGGCCGGCGAACAGGCGCGCGACGCGACGCAAACCGATGACGAACAACGCGAATCTCCCCCTTCGCCCCGCCCGCGACCATGCCGCAGCCCCGCCCTGCTTGCCAGTGGTTTCGCCTCGGGCATCGACAGGCCGGGAGGCGAGGCCTAGATCGCGGCCATGGCCGACTCCCCCTTTCCGCTGTTCGACGCCTGGTATGCCGAGGCGCGCGAGACCGAACTCAACGATTCGAACGCGATGGCGCTCGCCACGGCCGATGCCGACGGCCGGCCCGCGGTGCGGATGGTGCTGCTGAAGGGGCATGGCCCCGACGGCTTCGTGTTCTACACCAACCAGGAAAGCCGCAAGGCAGGCGACATCATCGCCAATCCGCAGGCAGCGCTGCTGTTCCACTGGAAATCGCTGCGCCGGCAGATCCGCATCGAGGGGCCGCTGACCCCCGTCACGCTGGCCGAGGCCGACGCCTATTTCGCCAGCCGGCACCGCGATTCGCAGCTCGGCGCCTGGGCCTCCGACCAGTCCCGCCCGCTCGACTCGCGCGCGACCTTCGAGGCGCGCTTCGAGGAAGCGAAGGCGCGCTTCGACGGCGCCGCCGTGCCGCGCCCGCCGCATTGGGGCGGATACCGGCTGACCCCGAACCGGATCGAGTTCTGGCAGGACCGCGCGCACCGGCTTCACGAGCGCCACCTGTGGGTGCGCGACGGCGATGGCTGGCGCGAAGGCCTGCTGTACCCGTGACCGAGGACCAGCGCCGCGCCATTCCGTTCGTGGTGCGGGCCGCGCTCGCGAGCGTGGCGATGGCGCTGTTCCTGCTCGGGCTCAAGGCGTTCGCTGCCTGGCATACCGGATCGGTCGCGATGCTCGGCTCGCTCGCCGATACCGCGCTCGACCTGCTCGCCTCGCTCGTCACCCTCTATGGCGTGCGCCTGGCGGCGACGCCGGCCGACCATGACCACCGGTTCGGCCACGGCAAGGCCGAGGCGCTGGCCGCGCTGTTCCAGGTGATGCTGATCACCGCCTCCGCCGCCGGCATCGCCTGGCGCGCGATCATGGCGCTGACCGTTTCCGAGCCGACCCGCGACGCCGAATTCGGCATCGGCGTGTCGATCATCGCGATCATCGCGACGATGGTGCTGCTGGTCTATCAGCGCAGCATCATCCGCCGCACCGGATCGGTCGCGATCATGGCCGACAACATGCATTACCAGTCCGACGTGCTGCTGAACGGATCGGTGATCGTCGCGCTGGTGCTCGACCAGTATCTCGGCTGGAGCGGCGCCGATCCGCTGTTCGGCATCGTCATCGCCGCCTGGCTGGCGTTCGGCGCGTTCCGCGCCTCGAGCAACGCGATCGACCAGCTGATGGACAAGGAATGGCCCGAGGAGGAACGCAAGGCGTTCATCGAACTGGCGGCGCAGCACCCGGAACTGCGCGGCATCCATGATTTCCGCACGCGCCGATCGGGCAGCCATGATTTCGCGCAGTTCCACATGTACGTCGCGCCCGAGATGACCATCGCCGAGGCGCATGTCGTGATGGACGCCGTGGAGGCGAAGATCCGCCGGCAATTCCCCAAGGTGGAGATCCTGATCCATCTCGACCCGGAGGGGCAAATCGATACCGACAATCCGCTGATCGAGGCCGATGTGACCCCGCACTGGTTCGGCAAGCGGCTGTGAGGCTGCCCTTCGTCCAGGTCGACGCCTTTGCGGACAGGCCGTTCGCGGGCAATCCGGCCGCGGTGATCCCTCTGGCCGCCTGGCTCGACGACGCGCTGCTGCAGGCGATCGGCGCCGAGAACAACCTGTCCGAGACCGCGTTCCTGGTGCCCGATGCGAGCCGGGAGGCGGATTACGAGCTGCGCTGGTTCACGCCGCGCACCGAGGTGATGCTGTGCGGCCATGCGACGCTGGCGAGCGGGCATGTCGTGCTGTCGGGCGATCCCTCGCTTGACCGGGTGCGCTTCCGCACGCGCCGGGCGGGGGTGCTCGACGTGGCGCGCGCGGGCGCCGGCTATGAACTGGCGCTGCCGGCCTGGGGACCGAGCCCGACGCCGCTGCCCGAGATCGTCGCCGCGCTGGGCCTGGCGGACGCCGTCGAGACCCTGTGGCATCCCGCCCGCTATGCCGTGATCGTGCTCGACAGCGCCGCGGCCGTGCGCGCGCTCGATCCCGATTTCCGGCGGCTCGCCGTGCTGGGCGACATCCTGACGATCGTGACGGCGCCGGGCACGGACAGCGACATCGTCACCCGCGCCTTCGCGCCGGGCGGCGGGACCGACGAGGATCCGGTGACCGGCTCCGCGCATGCGGTGATCGTGCCCTATTGGGCGAAGCGGCTCGGGCGCGACCACCTCACCGCCCATCAGGCGAGCCAGCGCGGCGGGCGGCTGACCTGCCGGCTGGAGGGCGACCGGGTGGTGCTGGGCGGGACCTGCGTGACGGTGATCGAGGGCAGCTTCCTCCTCTGAGGCGGACGGCACCGGCAGCGGGAGCGTATTGCGACAATAATTCGCCAGGCCTTCGCCGCGATCGGCAGTTATCGCATCGATCGATGTGCCTGCCACATAATATTCGCCCGACGCCCCGCACGCCGCCGACACCGGATTCGGCATTTTCGCCAGCCCATGTCGACCCGCACTTTCGACGCGCGTTTCCTTCGCCGCTGGCGCCGCTTTGGATGCCGGCATTTCCATGCACAGATCGATCCCATAGTTACTCTTCATTCCACGGCTGATCGATCCGGAAATTAGCCTGGTTCTATTGGCCGAATTATGAGAATCGATCGGAAATAGCCTGACCCTTACTTGCCGGAAGAGCATCGCCCGTCGCATGGCAGCTTCCTCCTCGCACCCCCGACCTTCCCGGCGCGCGAGACTGGAAGCGCGCGCGCCGGGATAGAATCGAGGCGGCGCGGGTGCGATTGCGGCGCGCGGGATTTGCGGACAGGGTGCCCCGCGGGGATTTCAGGCCGGGAACGAGCCCATGCGGCTGATCGATGGTGAGAAGACGGACAGGCGGCGACGCGGACACCCTCTCGCGGGGCTGGCGCTCGCCGCGATCCCGGCCGCGCCCGGCGCGCTGGCGCAGGCTGCGCCCGAGCCCCCGCGGATCGCGCATGCCAGCCCGCAGCATCGCGACGAGAATGGCGAGATGCTGAAGCGCAAGGCGGCGGCGATCACCCTGGCGTTCACCTATAACAGCGACGCCAATGCCGATGTCAGCGGCGGCGGCAGCACCGGCGGCGCCTATCTGCAGCGGATCGGCGCGATCGCGGATGCCGACCTGGACCGGCTGCTCGGCTGGCACGGCGCGTCGGCGCATCTGAGCGTCCATGCGATCCAGGGCACGGGACTTTCCGGCCGGCGCGTCGGCAATATCCTGACGGTGAGCGGCATCGAGGCCGAGCCGGCGCTGCGGCTGTTCAACCTGTGGATCGAGCAGAAACTGGGCAGCCGGCTGACGGTACGCGCGGGCCAGTTCACCGCCGGCCAGGAATTCGCGATCAGCCCGACGGCCAATCTGTTCGTCAATTCCACCTTCGGATGGCCGGGCAGCTTCGCCACCGACCTGCCGAGCGGCGGCCCCGCCTATCCCCTGTCAGCGCCCGGCGTGCGCGTGGCGCTGCAGGCCGCTGCCCGGACGATCATCCGCATCGCGCTGTTTGCCGGCGACCCCGCCGGCCGGGGCGGCGGCGACCCGCAGCGCCGCGACCTGCACGGCTTCAACGGCTTCCGCTTCCAGGGCAGCCCGTTCGTCATCGGCGAGATCGGGCGATCGGCTGGCGGCGACGACCCGGCCTGGTCAGTCGCGCTGGGCGGCTGGGTGCATTTCGATCGCTTCGACGACCTGCGCTACGATATTGCCGGCGGCTCGCTCGCCGCGCCGCTGTCGAGCGGCCAGCCGGCGCGCCATGCCGGGAACCATGCCGCCTATGCGATCGCCGACGGGCGGCTGTGGCGATCGGGCACGCGCTCCCTGCACGGGTTTATCCGGCTGTCGGCCAGCCCGGCCGACCGCAACCCGATCGACCTGTATCTCGATGGCGGCCTGGCGCTGACGGCGCCGTTCGCCGGCCGGCCGAACGACAGCCTCGGGCTGGGCGTGGCGATCGCGCGGACCTCCCCGCGGCGCCACGCGCTGATCCGGGACCAGGCCGCGCTGACCGGCATCCCCGCCCATCCGGCCGACGCCGAAGCGGTGATCGAGGCGAGCTATCAGCTGAAGCTGGCCAGCGCGATCTATATGCAACCGAACCTGCAATGGATCGTCCACCCGTCCGGCGCGCTGCTCGGCGACCTCGCCGACTATCGCGATCCGCCCGGGCACGCCCTGGTCGTCGGGCTACGGACCTCGGTGCGGCTCTAGGATCGGCTTCTCTCCGGCTGACCGCGGTCCGTTCGCTGCGAGCGCCGGGCGCGGCGCCGGTCAGTCGATCAACCGGCCCGCCGACGATCGCCCCTTTCCGAGCAGCGCAAGGATGCCGACCGCCGCTGCGGCAAACCCCGATGCGGCACCGATCGCCAGCGCCCAGCGCGGACCGAAGCGATCGGCAACCCAGCCGATGATCGGTGCGCCGATCGGCGTGGCGCCCAGCGCTACACCGATCCGCAGCGCCATCACGCGGCCGCGCATCGCCGGCTCCGTCGAAAGCTGCATCAACGGATTGGTGGCATTCACGAAGGTGAGGCAGGCGACGCCGATCACCGCCAACGCGGCGCCGAAGCTCCAATAGCTCGGGGCCACGCTGGCCAGGGCGAAACCGGCGCCAAGCAGCCCCGCGCTCCAGATCAGCGTGGCGAGCGCCGGGCGGCCCTGCCGTGCGCTCCACAGCACGCCGGCGATCGACCCGACCGCCAGCACCGACGACAGCGCGCCGAAGCCGCGCGCGTCCGTGTGAAACACGCCCACCGCCATGGTCGAGATGAAGATGGGGAAGTTGAGCGCGAAGGTCCCGATCAGGAAGAGCATCGCCAGGATCGTGATCAGATCGGGCCGGCCGGCGACATAGCGCAGCCCCTCCATGAAACTGCCTCGGCGCCGGGGGCTCGCGGTCGAGGGATGCAACGCGCCGTTTCGCAACAACAGCAACGACGCCAGCACCGCGAGGAAGGATGCTCCGTTCAGGACGAAGGCCCATGCCGTCCCGACCGCAGCGATCAGCACGCCGGCGGCCGCCGGCCCGATCAGGCTCGCCAGGTTGAACGACATGGTGTTCAGCGTGACCGCATTGGGGAGGTCATCGTCGCCGACCAGTTGCGACACGAAGATCTGCCGAACCGGCGCATCGAATGCCGCCGCACATCCGAAAAGGAAAGCGAAGGCATAGACCTGCCACAGCCGCACGACCCCGGCCACGGTCAGCCCGCCGAGCAGCATGGCCAGCACGCCCATGCTCGCTTGCGTGACCATCAGCAGCCGGCGCTGGTCGGAATGATCGGCCGCCGATCCGGTCCAGGGCAGGAGCAGGAGCTGCGGCGCGAATTGCAGCGCCATGACGATGCCCACCGCCGAGGCGCTGTGACGCGTCAGCACCACCAGCACCAGCCAGTCCTGCGCGGTTCGCTGAACGCCGGTTCCGATGTTCGACACAAGGGCTCCGGCCGCCCACAACCGGTAATTGTGGTGGCGCAGCGACCGGAACATGCCCGCGGTGGCGCCGCTCACGCGGGCATCTGGATCCCGGTTTCGCCAAGCAGCGCGACGATCTCGCTGGCGAGACCGGTTTCGCCGAGCCGCGGGAAGATCGCGGCGATGCTATGGTCATGCATCTCCGCGCTCAGATCCGCCATGGCATCCGTCGCGAGCGTGACGTTGAAGCCCGCCTCATATGCCTGGCGGGCGGTGGACTCGACACCGATGCTGGTCGCCACGCCGATGACGACGACCTGGGTAACCCCGATCGATCGGAGTGTCCGTTCGAGCTCGCTATGGGTAAAGGCGCCCCAGCGCTGCTTGCGGACGAGGATGTCGCCCGGCTGCGGATCGAGTGCGTCGACCGGATCGGCAAAGCCCGGGGGTGCCTCGAAGTGCCTGCCCTGCTCCGTCCGGCCAGGCGCGGTGCCGTCGACGGTAACGATGACGATGGGCAGGTTTCTTGCCCGAAATGCCGTCACCAGCGCATGGGCCCGCCCGATCAGGGGATCCCAAATGGTCGAAGGCACGACCCCCATCAGGCCCTTCTGCAGATCGACGACGATCAGCGCGGTTCGTGGATCGAGGATAGTCACCGGCATGGCTGAGGTCCTTTCAGCAGTGGATCAGAATTCGTCGCTGTCGGCGACGAGCCGCAGGAGCAACGGGAGCGCCGCGATCAATTGCGCCTGATCCTGGTGCGACAGGCGGCTTTCGATCGCGCTCGAAAGCCAGTCCTGGCGCGCGGCGCGGCCCTGGGACACCCATTCCCGGCAGTGCTCCGTCAGCGACAACAGGGTCTGCCGACCGTCCGCCGGATCGGGCGCGCCTGCCACGAGGCCCGCTGCCTCGAGAGCAGCGACGACCGAACCCATCGACTGGGACCGCATGCCTTCGGCGCGGGCGAGCGCGGACGTGGTGGCCGGACCACCCTCTTCCAACCGGTGCAGGACGGCGACCTGCGACGGCGTCAGATCGCCCGTATCGGAGTGATCGCGCAGCCGCCGCTTGAGCCTGCGGGAAAACAGCCGGAGCTGATGCGCGATCCGCGCAGCAATGGGTCGCGTTTCGGAATCATCGTCAGCCTGCATCGCCCGATCATAGCCAATCGGAAGTCATATGTGAAGATGCCTTCATATTATTTCCTGCATCAGCGCATGCCACTTTCGAATGCCGCGGGACGACGCCGCGCCGCACCGGCGGCTGCCGACGAGGGAGGCCGCACAAACCAACGACGCGGGACTCGATCCGCGGCATGATTCGTCCCATGGGCTGCGGAGCGATCGCCATCGCGCTGCGTTCATGGCCTGCGGCGGCGCCATCCGATCAATCGCCGTGGAGATCAGGTACCGAATGTATGAGCCAGCCCATGCGTGGTTTCGGGTGATCGTTCGCCCTTCGATGATGCCGTTCGCGCTCGTCGCCGGGCTGTTCGCGAGCGCCGATGCGGCCGCCCAGGAATATGCGGCGCGGCAAGTCGATGGCTGGACGGTGGCGGCGAGCAAGGACAAGGGCGGCTGCTTCATGACCAGGACGTACGAGGGAGCCGGGGCAACCACCCTGTTGCTGGGGCTCGACGTCGACGGCAGCAATCGTCTCTCGGTCCTGAACGGCAACTGGTCGATCAAGCCGAAGGACCGGTGGCAGTTGAGCTTTCGTCTCTCCGATGGCGGCTATGCCAACCACCCGGTCGTCGGCATGGCGTCGGACGGGAAGAAGGGGTTCGTCACGAACTTCGAAGCGAAATTCCCCGCTTATTTTGCCGCATCCAGGGCCGTTCACATCTATCGCGGCGACGTGCCGGTCGAGCAACTGAGCCTCGACGGGAGCGGCGCTGCCGTTGCCGAGTTGCGCCGTTGCGTCGACGTCTTCAGGGCGAAGGCGGCGACTGGTGCGCGCGAGGAGCGGCGTTCCGACCGGATCCCGAAAGACCCGTTCGCACCGGACGCAAAGCGCAGTTCCAGGGACTAGGGCGCGGCCGGCCGTCAGCCCCCGGGCGGCTCCGCCGTCCCGGTCACACCACCGCGTTGCGGGCGATCAGCTCGCGGTACCAGGCGGCGCTGAGCTTCGGGATGCGCTGGCCGGTGGCGAAATCGACATAATGGATGCCGAAGCGCTTGGTATACCCGTCGGCCCATTCGAAATTGTCCATCAGGCTCCACAGGAAATAGCCGTGGAGCGGATAGCCCTCGGCAACGGCGCGGTGGAGCTGCGTGACATAATTGCGCAGGAACATGACGCGATCGGCATCGTCGACCCGGCCCGCGACGAGCGGATCATCGGCGGAGCAGCCATTTTCGGAGATGTAGAGCGATTTCGGGGCCCAGAGCTCGCTGACACTGCGCACCGCCCAATAGGCGACCTCCGGCCCGACATAGAGCCAGGGCGAGGCCATACGCGGCGAGGAGGCGAGATGGGGGATGATGGCATAGCCCTTGGCCGACGCATCCGCCCGGACATAGACCGGGGCGTAGACGTTGAGCGCGACGAAATCGAGCGGGCTGCCGATCGCCGCCATGTCGCCGGCCTGGACCCGGGGGGCAGCCGCGCCCTGTTCGGCGAGATAGCTGTCGAGATAGCGCCCCTCCATCACCGCGGTGAGGAACATCGCATTCTCCTCGCGCGTCGCCTTGTTCGCCGCCGCGATATGCTCGAGCGTCTCGATCACGGGGACGTGGAAGACGGTGTTCTCGGCGAGGCCGACCTGGGTGCCCTTGCGCGCGGCGGCACGGATCGCCTGGACGCCGAGGCCGTGCGCGAGGACGCCGTGGTGGCGGACCTGGTTGGCCTCGGCCGGGGGCAGCTTCAGGCCGGGCGCATGCCGGCCCTCCTGATGGCCGATATCCGTGAAGCAGCGGATCTCGTTGGTCGTCATGAAATGGCCGACCCGGTCGGACAGCTTGCCCGCCATGAAGCCGGCATAATCGGCGAACGCCTTCGCGGTATCGCGCGACTGCCAGCCGCCGGGCAGCGCCTGGGGCAGATCCCAGTGGAACAGGGTGACATAGGGATCGATGCCCGCCGCGAGCAGCGTATCGATCACGCGGTCATAATGGTCGACGCCCTTCTGGTTGGGCTTGCCGCGGCCCTCGGGGAAGATGCGCGACCAGGCGAGCGACAGGCGATACGCCTTCACACCGAGCCCGGTGAGCAGCTTCGTATCATCGGCATAGCGGTGATAGCTGTCGCACGCGACGTCCCCGGTATCGCCGTTCGCGACGCGGCCCGGGGTGTGGGAGAAGACATCCCAGTTGGTCGGCCCGCGCCCGTCCTCGTTGACCGCGCCCTCGATCTGGTAGGAGGCCGTGGCGCAGCCCCAGCGGAAATCCTTGGGGAAGCTCAGGTCGATCGGCGCGGCGAGCGCCGCGGTGGCGCCCGTACCGCCGGCGGCGAGCGTGGCGCCCGCGGCAACGAGGGACTTGCCGATCTGGCGGCGGGTAAAGTCAGTCATGGGGCCTCTCCCGGGGTCGTTCTGGTTGGCGCCGAGCGTAACAATGTCCAACGTTGTCGAAAAGGGGGTTACGGCCGCTTTGACGCAAGTTCGCCAAGCCGGCTGCGCGTGCCGCGATGTACAGCCCGGCCGGTTGCTGCTACCCGGGCCGCGATGCGCAAGCTCCTGCCCCTGCTGGCGTGCCTGATGCTGGTCCTCACCGGATGGACCAGCATGGCGCATGCCGCCGAGCCGATCGGCTGCGTGGAGACCGCGTCGGCCGATCTCGCGACGCATGGCGCCGGCGATACCGACGAGGTGCCGGCGGATGACGGCAAGGGCTATCCGCATCATCACGGCACCTGCCATGGCCATACCATAACCGCCCCGACCGCACCGGCCGGTGCGCTCCATGCGATCGATCGCCGGGCGCGGCTGTTCGTGGCGGTCAATCGCCCGCTCAGCTCAAGCGGCGCCGATCCGGCGCTCCGCCCGCCCCAGGCCTGAAGACCCTGTGAATCGCCCGCCGGTCGACGACCGGACGGGCTTCCTTGTTCTTCAGGAGACTCTTTCCCATGCATCGCATCATCGCGGCCGTGCTGGCCGTGTCCTGTGCCGCCGTGGCGCAGGGCCAGACCGTGCTCCCGGCCCAGGCCGGGCCGGTCCTCACGCTCGAACAGGCGCTCGATCACGCGCGCGCCGCCTCCCCCGCCCTCGACGCGGCCGCCGCCGGCCTGCGCGCCGCCGACGCCCGGCGCGCCGTGGCGGCACTTCGCCCCAATCCCAGCCTCGTCGCCGAAACCGCGAATGTCGCGGGCAGCGGGCAATATCAGGGCTTCCGATCGGCCGAGACGACGATCGGCCTCGCCGTGCCGATCGAGACGGGCGGCAAGCGCAGCGCGCGCGTCGCGCTGGCCGATGCGCAGGGCGCGCGCACCGCCCTGGAGGCGCTGGCCGCCGATGCCGATCTCGTGCTGCGCGTGACCCAGGCCTATGCGCAGGCCGCCGCTGCGACGAAGCGCGCCGGGGCGCTGCGCGACCAGGCCGGGATCGCGCGCGACATGCTCAACGCAGCGCATGTCCGGGTCCGGGCGGGTCGCGCCTCGCCGCTGGAGGAGCAGCGCGCCGATGTCCGCCGGATCAATGCCGAGGCAGCGCTCGATCGGGCGCTGCGCGGGCAGGCGCTGGCGGACGAGACGCTCGCCCGGCTGATCGGCATGGAGGCCCCGGGCGTGCCGGACCCGGGCTGGTTCGACCGGATCGACGAAGCGGGGCCGCCGGCACCGATCGGGATCGACGACACGCTGGCCGCGGCCGGCGCGCGCGCCGATCTTGCGGCCGCCGATGCCCAGATCAGGCTCGCGCGAAGCCAGCGGGTGCCGGATATCACCGTCAGCGCCAGCGCCCGCCGGCTCGAGGCCACCGGCGACGTCGCCGCGGTGTTCGGCCTGTCGGTGCCGCTCGCGCTGTTCAATGGGGGGCGGGCGCAACTCGGCGTCGCCACCGCGCAGCGCGACCAGGCCGAGGCGCTGCGCCGGCTCGCCCGGCTCGATGCAGCGCAGGCGATCGCGACGGCGCGGACTGAAGTCGCCGATGCCGCCGCTGCCGCGCGGGCCGCCACGGGCCCGGCGCTCGCGGCCGCGACCGAAGCCGCGCGGATCGCCCGGATCGGCTATCGCGAGGGCAAGTTCGGCCAGCTCGACCTGCTCGATGCCGAACGCGCGCTCGCCGAGACCCGCGCCACCGCGATCGACGCGCTCGCCGCCTATCATGACGCCCGCGCGCGCCTCGCCCGACTCACCGCCGTCGCCCAGCCCATTGCGGAGGACACCGCACGATGACCCGCCATTTCGTCCGGGCGATCGCGCCCGCCCTTTCCCTGCTCGCCCTAGCCGGATGCGGCACCGGCGCCCCCGAGGCGGACAGGGCCGCCGCCAACGCGCTCGCCGCGCCCGACGCCGGGCAGACACTCGTCACGCTGACGCCCGAGCAGATCGGCGCGGCCGGCATCGTGGTGGTCGAGCCCCGGCTCGGCGGCAGCGCCGGCTCGATCGAGCTGCCCGCCACGATCGACGGCGACCCGGACCGGACCCGGGTGATCTCGGCCGCGATCGGCGGGAGGCTGGTGTCGCTCACCCGCAACCTGGGCGAGCAGGTGCGCCGGGGCGATACGCTGGCGATCATCGAGAGCCGCGAGGCGGCGTCGCTCCATGCGGCGGTCGAGGCAGCCGGCGCGCGCGCCGCGCTGGCGCGCTCGACGCTGCGGCGCGAACAGCGCCTGTTCGCCGAGCGCGTCTCGCCCGAGCAGGACCTGATCGCCGCGCGCACCGCGGCGGCCGAGGCGGAGATCGCGCTGCGGCTGGCCCGGCAGCAGGTCGCGGCGGCGGGCGGCGGGGGCGGCGGCCTCAACCGCCTCGCGATCCGCGCGCCGATCGACGGGCGGATCGTCGCCCGCAGCGCCGTGCTCGGCCAGACCGTGGCGGCGGACGCGGAGCTGTTCCGCATGGCGAATCTCGACACCGTCTCGGTCGCCGCTGCCTTGTCCCCGGCCGACGCCGGACGGGTGCGGCCGGGATCGGTGATCGATATCGTCGCGCCGGGGCGGCGCGGATCGGGCCGGATCTCGTTCGTCTCCCCGGTGCTCGATGCCGGAACGCGGCAGGTGCCGGTGATCGCGTCGCTCGACAACCGGGCGGGGCTGTGGCGCGTCGGCGAAGCGGTGACCGCCACGATCCGGCTGGCCGGATCGGGCGACCAGTCGATCAGCATCCCCGCGACCGCACTGCAGACGATCGACGGCAAGCCGATGGTATTCGTCGCGACGCCGACCGGCTTCCGCGCCGTGCCGGTGACACCGGGGCGGCGGGACGGCCCGATGGTCCTGATCGCCGCCGGGCTCACCGGCCGCGAGCGGATCGCCGCCGCCAACAGCTTCATCCTGAAGGCCGAGCTCGGCAAGAACGCCGCCGGCGAGGAGGATTGATCCCATGATTTCCCGAATCGTCACCTTCGCGGTGGAGCGGCGCTGGCTGGTCCTCGCGCTCACCGCGCTCGCCGCGATCCTCGGCGGCTTCGCGCTGTACCGCCTGCCGATCGACGCGGTGCCCGACATCACCAACAACCAGGTCCAGATCAACGTCCGCGCCGCCGCGCTGTCCCCCGAACAGGTCGAGCAGCAGGTCTCCTTCCCGATCGAGACGGCGCTCGCGGGCATCCCGGGGCTCGAGACCACGCGCTCGCTGAGCCGCAACGGCTTTGCGCAGGTGACGGCGATCTTCGCGGATTCCACCGACATCTATTTCGCGCGCGCACAGGTCGCCGAGCGGCTGCGCTCGGTCAGCGAGGACCTGCCGGCGGGCGCGAGCCCGGCGCTGGGCCCGATCGCGACCGGCCTTGGCGAAGTCTATATGTGGACCATCCGGCTCGGCGAGCTGGGCGCCGAGATCCACAAGGACGGCGAACCCGGCCTGCAGAAGGACGGCAGCTACATCACGCCCGAGGGCGACCACCTCGTCTCGCCGGAGGACCAGGCAACCTATCTGCGCACGGTGCAGGACTGGATCGTCGCGCCGTTCCTGAAGAACAGCGACGGGCTGGCGGGCATCGACACGATCGGCGGCTATACCAAACAGTTCCTCGTCATCCCCGATGTGCAGCGGCTCGCGGCGCTTCGGCTGAGCCTTGCCGATCTGGCGACCGCGCTCGAGCGGAACAACGCGGCCGTGGGCGCCGGCGTGATCGATCGCAACGGCGAAGGGCTGGCGGTGCGTTCCGATGCGCGGATCCGCGACGCGGGCGAGCTTGCCCGCACCGTGATCGCCACGCGCGAGGGCATGCCGATCCTGTTGTCGCAGGTCGCGAGCGTGCGCACCGGCCAGGCGACCCGCATGGGCTCGGCCTCCGAGAATGGCCGCGAGGTGGTGGTCGGCACCGCCATCATGCGGATCGGCGAGAATAGTCGCGCGGTCGCCACCGCCGTCTCCCGCCGGCTGGCGCAGATCGGGCCGTCGCTGCCGCGCGACATCGTGATCGAGCCGGTGCTCGACCGTACCGCGCTGGTGAAATCGACCATCGCCACGGTGGCGAAGAATCTGGGCGAGGGCGCGCTGCTGGTCGTGGTCGTGCTCTTCCTGCTGCTCGGCAATGTCCGGGCGGCGCTGATCGCGGCACTGGTCATCCCGATCACCATGGTGCTGACCGGGGCGGGCATGCTGCGCGCCGGGGTGTCGGCGAACCTGATGAGCCTGGGGGCGCTCGATTTCGGGCTGATCGTCGACGGCGCGGTGATCATCGTCGAGAACGCGCTGCGGCGTCTGGCCGAGCGCCAGCATCGTGACGGGCGGCTGCTCGACCTGCCCGACCGGCTGGCCGTGGTGGCCGCCTCGGCCCGGGAGATGATCCGGCCGTCCGTCTATGGGCAGGCGATCATCATGCTGGTCTATGTGCCGCTGCTCACGCTGTCCGGCGTGGAGGGGAAGACCTTCCAGCCGATGGCGCTGACCGTCATCATCGCGCTTGCCTTCGCCTTCATACTGTCGCTGACCTTCGTTCCCGCGGCGATCGCCGTGGGGCTCAGCCGGCGCGTGGACGAAACGGACGGCCGGATCGTCGCAGCGCTGAAGACGCGCTACGGCACCGGCCTGGCCAGCGCGATGCGGTGGCCGGGACGCACGATCGGGATCGCGATCGCCGCGCTCGCGCTGGCCGCCGGCGCCGCCACCCTGCTCGGGCAGGAATTCCTGCCGCAGCTCGACGAAGGCGACCTGCTGGTCCAGGCGGTGCGCGTGCCGGGCACCTCGGTCGACCAGAGCCAGGCGATGCAGTTCCAGGTCGAACGCGTCCTGGCCGCCCTGCCCCAGGTGAAGACGGTGTTTTCGAAGACCGGCACGGCCGAGCTCGCCTCGGACCCGATGCCGCCCAATGCGACCGATAGCTTCGTCATCCTCAAGCCGCGCGCGCAATGGCCCGATCCGGGCCTGACCAAGGCAGCATTCATCGCGACCGTCGAGCAGCGCCTCGCCACCCTGCCCGGCAACCGGTACGAGATCACCCAGCCGATCCAGATGCGGTTCAACGAGCTGATCGCGGGCGTGCGGGGCGACATCGCGGTCAAGGTCTTCGGCGACGACGTCGCGTCGATGACCGATACCGCCGGGCGGATCGCGGCGATCCTCCGCAGGACCAGCGGCGCGGCCGACGTGAAGGTCGAGCAGACCGAAGGGCTGCCGATGCTCGACATCAGGCTGGACCGCGATGCGATGGCGCGGATCGGCGTGACCGCCGCCGACGTGCAGGACACCATCGCGGCGGCGATCGGCGGGCGCGAGGCGGGGATGATCTTCGAGGGCGATCGCCGCTTTCCGGTGGTGATACGGCTCGGCGACGCGGCGCGCGCCGATGTCGCGACGCTCGGCCAGGTGCCGGTGCCGACACCGTCCGGCACCTTCGTCCCGCTCGCCGCCGTCGCCGAGGTCGCGGTGGTCGACGGCCCCAACCAGATCAGCCGGGAGAATGGCAAGAGACGCGTGGTGGTGCAGGCCAATGTCCGCGGGCGCGACGTGAGCAGCGTCGTGGCCGAGGCGCAGGCAGCGATCGCGCGGGACCTGCGCCTGCCCGCCGGCACCTATCTGGAATGGGGCGGGCAGTTCGAGAACCTCGCCACGGCGCGCGACCGGCTGATGCTGGTGGTGCCGGCCTGCCTCGCCCTGATCCTGCTGCTGCTCTATGGGGCGCTGGGTTCGGCGCGCGATGCGGCGATCGTGTTCACCGGCGTGCCGCTCGCGCTGGTCGGCGGCGTGCTCGCGCTGGTGCTGCGCGGCATGCCCTTCTCGATCTCGGCGGCGGTGGGGTTCATCGCGCTTTCCGGCATCGCGGTGCTGAACGGGCTGGTCATGGTGACCTCGATCCAGGACCTGATGCGCGCCGGGCTGGACCGGGCGACCGCCGCGCGGGAGGGCGCGATGGCCCGGCTCCGCCCGGTGGCGATGACGGCGCTGGTGGCGTCGCTCGGCTTCGTGCCGATGGCGCTCGGCCACGGCGCCGGCGCCGAGGTGCAGAAGCCGCTGGCGACCGTGGTCATCGGCGGGCTGATCTCGGCGACGCTGCTGACACTCTTCGTCCTGCCGACGCTCCATGCGCGGCTGGGCAGCCGGGGGGGCCGCGCGGCGGCGCATCCGGCCCGAGCCGGCGGCCTATAGGCTGGACTCGTCGAGGAAGCGGCGCATCGTCTTCGCCGCGCCGGCACCGAGCGCCAGCCGGTCGCCGCCGATGCCGGCAATGCGATCGACCAGACCGCGGCGTTCGAGGCGGACGAGATGCTCCGCCCCGACGTCGACGGGCACGCGCGCCGCCATGATGGCGTCGCCGACGGTGGAGCACAGGCCGCGCTCGTGCAGCGCGAAGAGGTGGAGCAGCATGTCCCAGGCCGGTTCGCCGAACAGCTCGGGGTGGCTGAACAGCGCATCGCGATCGCTGCGGCGCTGGCGGATCCGTGCGGCGCGCCGGCCGGCCGTGACGTCGGGATCGGCAACGGGGCGGAGTTCCCAGCCGGAGAGCCCCATGGCGCGGGCCTCGCGCAGCATCGCCGCCATCGACTGGCGAAGCGCCGCGAACTCCGCTTCGGTCCAGGCGCGGGGCGCGGCGTCTGCCGCCCCCGCGTCCGTCTTCACCGCGCGATCAGTGCGCCGCACGGCTGACCGTGCGCATGTCCTGGAAGAAGGCGGCGCGGCTCGGCCGCAGGTTCGACAATTCCAGCGGACCCGGCACGCCCCAGGCGCCTTCCGGACGGATCGTCACCATCGGATCGTTGCCGATGCCGATCGGGTTGGCATCGGCCTCCCCGTCCAGCTCCATCTCGCGATATTCGACATCGGCGAATTTGAAGGTGCCGCGATCGGCGAGTTCGCGGAAGCCGAACATCGCCCAGAAGGGCACGAGATCGAGCCGCGCATGGCCGTAGAAGCGGCGAAAGCCCTTTTGCCGCGCGAGCGACAACGCCTCGCGCACCAGCTTGAAGGCAAGCCGGCTACGGCGATATTCGCGCCGCACGGCGAGCCGCTCGACCTTCACGAAATCGCCGAAATAGCGCAGGCGAATGCAGCCGGCCGGATCGCCGTCGATGAAGCCGATCAGGTGCGTCGCGCAGAAATCATTGCCGTCGAACTCCTCCGAATAGAGGCAGAACTGCTCGCTGATATAGGTCGAGGAGCGCACCGCGAAGATCATCGCCATGTCCTCGAAGGAGCGCACCGGGCGGACCTCGATCGTGGGGGCCGGGGGCCGGGCCACCGATTTCTTCGGGGCCGGGGCCGCCATCGCCTTGGCGACGGGCGCCATCTCGCCTTCGGGCAGGACGACCAGCAGCCACTCGGGCGCGCCGGGATAGACGTTCGCCGCCGGCTGGAAGCCCATGGTGGTGTGGATCCGCACCGAATGCTCGGTCGAGGCACGCGAGAAGAGCGGGCATCCCTCCGGCGACAGCGACGAGAAGATCTGTGCCATCCCGGGAAGCGCGCGGCCGAGCTTCCCCGGTGTCCAGGCCATCCAGATATAGATCGCGGCCGGAACCTCGTTCTCGGCGACGATCCATTCCGGCTGCGGATTCCGGCCGTCCAGGCGGCCCTCCACCAGCAGTGCCGCGCCCTGTTCGGACAGCGGCAGATAGGCAAGCATCGCGGGCTCGCCGAGCCCCTCGATCATGCGCACCACGCCGGGATTGCGCTCGCGCATGCGGATGACCGCGCTCATCGGCGCGACCGGGAAGAGACGCCCGGCTCGTTCCAGGACCGATTCGATTTCGGCATCGGTGGCGGGCCGCGAAACGGGGGGAATCGGGCTCCGCGCAATGGTGCGCTCGACCGTGTCGGAGAAGCGCAGCCGGCCAAAGCTGTAGGAATCCCGTGTGTTCGGCTCTGCTCGCATTTTCCTGCTCCCACTGTTAAGGTTAAGCCCGTGAAGGAGTGTAATGGCGAGGAAGCAGCCGGCCGCGATCCAAAATCCAGACCATGGTGTTCCCCGGTGGAACGCCACGCATGTCCGCACCCTCGTGCGCGATCTCGACTGGGACGATCTTCGCGCGCTCCTTCTCGTCACCGAGCAGCAGAGTTTCCGCGCCGCCGCTGAAAGCTCGCGGCTATCACTGAACACGTTACGCCGGCGTATCGAACGACTCGAGAACCGGATCGGCACCAAGGTACTCGGCCGGTCGCGCAGCGGGGTGGTTCCGACCGATATCGGCTTGATGCTGGCGCGTGCCGCGCGCGACATGGAAGGCGCGGCCCTGTCGGCCGAGGGTGACAGTGACGGCGAGGCGAATGTGCTGATCGCGCCGGGCGAATTGACGATCGGCTGCACCGAAGGGCTGGGCAGCCTGTGGCTGACGCCGCGGCTCAACGAGCTGCTGCCTGCCCTGGCGAACCTGACCGTATCGCTGCAGCTCGACTATGATTCGTCGCGCGACCGCAGCGACGTGGTCGATGTCGGCGTCGCCTTCAGCGAGCCGCAGCGGCGCGACCTGGTCCGCGCCAAGCTGGCGACGGTGCATTACATGCTGTTCGCGTCAGAGGCCTATATCCGCGAACATGGCGCGATGACCTCGCTCGACCAGTTCCGCGACCATCATTTCATCGAGCAGAGCGGGCCCGGCTACAATGCCGGCCTGATCAAGTTCCTCGTCGGATCGGATCCGCCCGAGGGCTTCATGCCGATCCGGTCCAACTCGGCGCTCTCGGTCTATTGGGCGGTGGTGAACGGCGCCGGCATCGCCGCGCTGCCGACCTATGCGCGCGCCGTCTCGAAACATCTGATCCCGCTCGCCGTGCCGCTGCCGCTCCGGTTCGACCTCTGGTATTATTTCCATGCCGAGGCGCGGCGCTCACCGGCGGTACGCGCGACGATCGACTGGCTGAAGGCGGCGTTCGACCCGGCGCTCTATCCCTGGTTCGCCGACCAGTTCGTCCATCCCGAGGATTTCGAGAACAACCGGACGGGCAAGGTCGTGCGGCTGTTCGAGGGGCTGCTCGACCCCCGGCGCTAAGGCCGCTGCCAGGCGCGCCGCCCGGCGAGATAGGTCGCCGCGATCACGCGGTCGTCCCCCAGGATCTGCAGCGCGAACAGGCGCTCGGCAAGGCTCGCGCCGGCGGTGCGTCGCGCGAGCAGCGGCGTCGCGGCCATATCGAGCACCACGAAATCCGCTTCCTGCCCCGGCTGCAGCCCGCCGATCCGGTCGCCAAGTCCAAGCGTCCGCGCGCCGCCGGCCGTGGCGAGATGCAGCGCACGGAACGGATCGAGGCTCGCTCCGCGCAGCTGGCAAACCTTGTAGGCCTCGCCCAGCGTCGCCAGGATCGAGAAGCTGGTGCCGGCACCGACATCAGTGCCAATCCCCAGTTTCACGCCATGCGCGTCCGCGCGCGCCAGATCGAACAGGCCCGAGCCGAGGAACAGGTTGCTCGTCGGGCAGAAGGCAATGCCCGCACCGGCCTCGCCCATCCGCGCCATCGCGCGATCGTCGAGATGGATGCAGTGCGCGAAGACCGAGCGCGGGCCGACCAGGCCGAAACGATCATAGACGTCGAGATAGTCGCGCGCGCTGGGGAAACGCCCCGCGACGGCGGCAATCTCGCCCAAATTCTCCGCGAGATGGGTGTGCAGCAGCACTTCCGGATGCGCCGCGACGAGATCGCCGGCACCCGCGAGCTGGGCGTCCGACGAGGTGAGCGCGAAGCGCGGCGTGACCGCATAGCCGAGCCGCCCGCGCCCGCGCCACCGGGCGATTAGCGCCTCGCTTTCCGCGCGACCGCCCTCGACCGAATCGTGCAGCGCCGCCGGACCGAGATCCATCAGCACCTTGCCCGAGACGAGCCGCATGTCGCGCGCCAGCGCCGCCTCGAACAGCGCATCGACCGACGCGGCGTGGACGGTGGCGAAGACGAGCGCGCTGGTGGTGCCGTTGCGCAGCAGCTCGTCGAGGAAGAAGGCCGCCACGAGATCGGCATGGCCACGATCGGCAAAGGCGGCCTCGGCCGGGAAGATATGGCGTTCGAGCCATTCAAGCAGCTGGGCGCCATGCGCGGCGATGCGATCGGTCTGCGGATAGTGGATATGGGTGTCGACGAAGCCCGGGACGACCAGGCCGGATATCCGTTCGATCGCCACGCCAGCGAAGCGCGGCGCGAGATCGGCAAAGGCCCCGAACGCGACGACGAGGCCGTTCTCGACCACCAGCAGCCCGTCTTCCTGGTGCAGGACCGCGCCGCCCTGCGCCGGATCCTCGGGCACGCTGAGCAGCTCGGCGCGGAAGGCCTGGCGCGTCATGCCGCTGCCCCCGGCGCGGACGGGCGCGCGGACAGGATCTGGGCAAGCGTGGCAATGGCGATCACGGCGGGCTCCTTGCCGGGAATGCCCGGCAGGCCGATCGGACAGACGAGCCGCGACGGATCGATCGCCTCGGCGGCGAGGCGGGAGAGGAAGCGCGCGCGCTTGGTGCCCGAGCCGATCAGCCCGACATAGGGCGCCGCGCCCGAGAGCGCGGCGGCGGTGAGGCGATAATCAAGGGCATGGTCATGCGTGACGATCAGGATCGCCGCATCGGCCGGCGCGGTGCGCGCGCAGTCGATCATCGCCGCCTCCTCCGCCAGCATGACGCCGGGATGCTCGGCCATGTCGGCGCGGCTGTCGAACCAGGCGAGGCGCAGCGGGAGGCCGGGCGCGCGATCGGCGATCGCACGCCCGACATGGCCGGCACCGAACAGGAGCAGCGGCGCGCCGCCGGCCTCGACCGGCTCGGCGAATTCAGCGCCTGCCTCAGGCAGCGGACCGCGCGCGGCGAGCGGGCGCGGGACGGGGCCCCGCAACGGCCCGCGCCGGCCCGGCCGGCGATCCTCGCCCGGGATCGCCACGCGCGCGATCGTATCGACGCCGAGGCGCGCCACGATATCGGCGCCCTGCGCGACCGCGCCGATCCAGTCGGGGGCATCGGGCGCGAGCCGCTCGACCAGCAGCCGCACCCGCCCACCACAGCATTGGCCGAGCAGCGGGCCGAGCGGATAATCCTGCACGCGCCAGCTACCCGGCGGAAGCGCGAGGATCGCGCGGGCCTGGTCCGTGACGCGCCATTCGAGCGCACCGCCGCCGATCGTACCGTGCAGCGCCGCGCCGGTGACCAGCATGCGCGCGCCGGCCCCGCGCGGGGCGGAGCCTTCGGTCGCGAGGATCGTCACCAGCGCCGCCGGCCCTTCAGCGAGTGCCGCGCGCGCCGCGTCCGCGAGATCAGCCATCGCGCGCCTTCAGGCCGGCGATCGCGGCGAGGATGCGCTCCGGCGTCGCGGGCGCGTCGAGCGCGGGCAACCCCCTGCCCGGCACGGCTGCCGCGACCGCCTGGGTCAGCGCCGAGAAGACCGAGATGGCGAGCATGAAGGGCGGCTCGCCCACCGCCTTGGAGCGATGGATGGTCGGCTCGACATTGCGGCCGGGCGCCCACAACCGGATGTCCATCCGTGCCGGCCGGTCGCTCGCGGTGGGGATCTTGTAGGTCGAGGGCGCATGGGTGAGCAGCCGCCCGCGATCGTCATAGACCAGCTCCTCGGTGGTCAGCCAGCCCATGCCCTGGACGAACCCGCCCTCGACCTGGCCCAGATCGATCGCCGGATTGAGCGAGCGCCCGACATCATGGAGGATGTCGACCGCGAGCACGCGGTGTTCGCCGGTGAGCGTGTCGATCACCACCTCGGACAGCGCGGCGCCATAGGCGAAATAGAGGAAAGGCCGGCCGCGATGGCTGGCGCGGTCATAAGCGATATGGGGCGTGGCGTAGAAGCCGGTCGACGACAGCGAGATGCGGCCGAGATGCGCGAGACGACACAGCGTGTCGAACGGCACCAGCTCGCCATTGGCGATCACCCCGTCCCGGGTGAAACGCACTGCCTCGGGCGTGCCGCCGAACCTGCCGGCGGCGAAGGCGGCGAGGCGCGCCCGGATCGCCTCGGCTGCGTTGAACGCCGCCATGCCGTTGAGATCGGCCCCCGACGAGGCCGCCGTGGCCGAGGTGTTGGGCACCTTGTCCGTGCGCGTCGCCGACACGCGGATGCGCTCGACCGGCACGGCGAAGACATCGGCGACGACCTGCGCCACCTTGATCATC
>Ga0255338_1000587_pt1 | contig 104247 bp, 92 predicted proteins | sample MeOH1_35cm_T4_19_FD_203715 | JGI IMG/M metagenome (GOLD analysis project Ga0255338, IMG submission 203715) | Sandy soil microbial communities from University of British Columbia, Vancouver, Canada - MeOH1_35cm_T4_195 | ecosystem: Engineered > Artificial ecosystem > Sand microcosm > Unclassified...
CTGCTGGCGCTCGCCCGCGAGCGCGGGATCGTGCGCATCAGCGTCGCCGACTACGAGCCCCGCCACACCGAGCTCGAGGCGCAGGTCCGCTCCCGCTTCGGCCTCTCCACCGTCATCGTGATCAAGGCCCTGGAGGACCTGACCAGCACCGATCTCCGCCGCGCCGTCGGGCACTTCGCCTCCGGAGCGCTCAATGCCCTGATCAAGCCCGGCGACATCGTCGCGCTCGCCGGCGGCCGCACGATCTACGAGCTGGTGCAGCACCTGCCCGAGCCGCACAACAAGGCGCTCACCGTGGTGCAGGCCATGGGCAGCGTGGATTCCAACGTCAGCGCCTTCGACGCCCAGGAAATCGGCCGCGTGGTGGCCCAGCGCCTCGGCGGCAGCTTTCTGGCCCTGAACGCCCCCGCCTACATCCCGGAAAAACGCACCCGCGACGCCCTCCTCAGGCTGCCGCAGGTGCGCGCCGTGAGCGACCACCTCGACCGGGCGCAGCTCGCCCTCGTCGGGCTGGGCACCCTCGAGAACTCCGTGTTTGTCGAGCGCGGCGCGCTGAGCCCGGATGACATCGCCGGGCTCAAGGAGGCCGGGGCGGTCGGCGAAATCTGCGGACGGTTCTTCGACAAGAACGGCAATGAATGCGACACCCCGTGGCGCGACCAGGTCATGAGCGCCGAGGTGGCGCAGCTGCGGAAGATCCCGCAGGTGATCGGCGTGGTTTCCGGCAACGATCGCTCCGCCGCCATCGCCGCCGCCATCCGCGGCAAGCTGCTCAAGGGCCTGATCATCGACGAATCCGGCGCCGTGGCGCTGCTCGCCCTGCACACGCCCGCGGCCGCCTCGAAAGCCAAGGCCAAAAAGAAATGACCGTCTACGGCAAGCTGCTCGACCTCGGCGTCATGTCGTTCGCCACCGACCACCCCGATGTCACCCTCCGTGAGATCAAGGCCTACTACGAGACCCGCCGCAACCGACCCTGACCTTCCCCACCCCCTCTTTCCCGCCGCCCGCCCGCGGGCATTTTTTTGAACCCTCCTGAATATTTATCATGAATACACAAGCGACTGCGTCGCTGTTCCCCCACCCGGCCGCCGGCTCTCCCGCCATCCCACCCGTCCGCCTGTCGCTGGCGGAAGCCCTCGCTTCCGCGACCGAGACGAAGGAACTCCGCCTCGGCCCGGGCGTGCTGGCTCAGGTCGCGGAGGTGTTCCGCGCCCATTTCCCCGGGAAAAAAGCCTGCATCGTCGCCGATGAAACCACCTTCGCCCTCGCCGGGAACACGGTGCAGCAGTTCCTCACCGCCGCCGGCCTCGCGGGCGCCCCGGCGTTTGTCTTTCCCGCCGCCGGCCTGTTCGCCGAGTTCGGCTTCGTGGAAAAGCTCGAGGCTGCGTTCCGTCTGCACGACTCCATCCCCCTCGCGGTCGGCTCCGGCACGATCAACGACCTCGTCAAGCTGGCCGCCCACCGGGTCGGCCGCTCCTACCTCTGCGTCGCCACCGCTCCCTCGATGGATGGCTACACCGCTTTCGGTGCCTCCATCACCTTTCGCGGCGCCAAGCAGACCTTCAACTGCCCGGCGCCCCGCGCCGTCGTCGCCGACATCGACCTGATCCGCGGCGCGCCGCCCGCCATGACCGCGTCCGGTTACGCGGACCTGCAGGCCAAGATCACCGCCGGTGCCGACTGGCTGCTGGCCGACGCCCTCGGCGTGGAACCCATCGACCCTCGGCCGTGGGCCATCGTGCAAGGCGGCCTGCGGTCGGCCTTGAGCGATCCCGCGCACGCCCGGGCGGGCGAACCGGCCGCCATCGCCGCCCTGACCGAAGGCCTGATGCTCGGCGGCTTCGCCATGCAGTGGTCAAAATCCAGCCGGCCGGCCTCCGGTGCCGAACATCAGTTCAGCCACCTCTGGGACATGGAGGGCCACGTTCACAACGGCGCCGCGCCCTCGCACGGCTTCAAGGTCGGGCTCGCCACGCTGGCCATCACCTCCCTTTACGAAGAGCTGCTCCGCCTGCCGCTCGACCGGCTCGACGTTGACCGTTGCTGCGCGCGCTGGCCGGACTGGAACACCGTCGAAGCCGACATCCGCCTCCGTTTCGCGGGCGAGGATTTTATCGAGACCGCCATCGACGAGACCGCCGTCAAACATCCCGCGGCCGCCGACCTCCGCTTGCAACTGGAACGCCTCCGCGCCGTCTGGCCCGGCCTCCGGGAAAAGCTGCGCGCCCAGCTCCTGCCCATGCAGGAATTGCGCCGCCGTCTCCAGGCGGTCGGCGCTCCGGTCGAACCCGAGGAAATCGGGCTCACCCGCGGACGGCTGCGGCGCACCTTCCAGCGCGCCTACTACATCCGCCGCCGTTTCACCGTGCTCGATCTCGTCATGCGCACCGGCACCCTCGACGACTGCCTGACCACGCTGTTCGGCCCCGGCGGGGTCTGGGCCAACCCCAGCTGATTCCCCATGTCCGCCCCCGCCGCCACGTCTTCCCCTGAAACCACCACCGGATTGTTCCGTTACTGGCAGACGCGCACGCTCATCGCGACGATGTTCGGCTACGCGGCGTTCTATTTCGTCCGCAAGAACCTGAGCATCGCGATGCCCGCGATGCAGGACGATCTCGGCATCAGCAAGGCGGACCTCGGCCTCTTCCTCACCCTGCACGGCCTGCTGTATGGCGTCTCCCGGTTCGTGAACGGCATGTGGGCCGACCGCGCCAACGCCCGCCACTTCATGGTCGCGGGCCTGCTGCTGTCCGTCGGTGCCAACGTCTTCTTCGGCTTCAGCTCGACGGTGCTGCTGCTCGGCGTGGCCTGGATGATCAACGGCTGGGTGCAGGGCATGGGCTTTCCGCCGTGCTGCCGGCTGATGACGCACTGGTTCCCGCCCGACCAGCTCGCGACCAAGATGTCGATCTGGAACACCTCCCATTCCATCGGCGCCTGGGTGGCGGTCGTGTTCTGCGGTTACATCGTCGGTTTCGGCTGGCGCTGGTGCTTCTTCGCCCCGGCGATCCTCTGCACGCTGGCCGCCGGCGTGCTCTGGATCCTGCTGCGCGACACGCCGCGCTCCGTCGGCCTGCCCGAGATCAAGGCCTCCGAGGGCGCCGCGGGCGACAACGAGGACAAGAATTCCGCCGACTACAAGGCGTTCGTCCGGAAACACGTCTTCTGCAACCCCTACATCTGGTGGATCTCGCTCGCCAATTTCTTCGTCTACGTCCTGCGCTTCGCCGTGCTGGACTGGGGTCCGACCCTGCTGAAGGAGATGAAAGGCTTCTCGCTCCAGCACGCGGGCTGGATGGTCGCGGGGTTCGAGGTCGCCGGCCTCATCGGCATGCTGCTCGCCGGCTGGGCGACGGACCGCTTCTTCCGCGGCCGGGGCGCGCGCATGTGCGTCTTCTGCATGATCGGCGCCTGCGTCGCGATGTTCGCCTTCTGGAAATTCCCGACGCAATCGCCGCTGCAGGCCGCCCTCCTGCTCGGGACCGCCGGCTTTTTCATCTACGGTCCCCAGGCCCTGATCGGCATCACCGCCGCCAATCTGGCGACCAAGCGCGCCGCCGCCACCGCGGCCGGGTTCACGGGTCTGTTCGGCTACGCCAGCACTGTTCTCTCGGGCTGGGGCCTGGGCCGGCTGGTGCAAAGCTCCGGTTGGAACGCGGCGTTCGCCGCCCTCATCGTCATCGGCGCGATGGGCACCTTCATGTTCGTGCTCGCGTGGCCGGCCAAGGCGCACGGCTACGCCACCAAGGAATAACTCTCTCATGCCTTCCGTCTCTCCGCTCACTCTTCCCGAGACCACCCTCTCCCGGCTGCGCCTCATCAAGCATGTCGCCCTCGACATGGACGGCACCATCTACAAGGGCGGCACGCTGTTTCCCTGGACCCGGCCGTTCCTGGCGCAACTCAAAGAACTCGGCCTCGGCTACTCGTTTCTGACGAACAACCCGTCGAAGAGCGTTCAGGATTACCTCGCTCATCTGCGCAAGCTGGGGCTGACGGCGACCGCCGACGAACTCTACACCACCACCCAGGCGACCATCGATTTCCTCCGGAGCCGCCACCCGGACGTCCGCCGGCTGTTCATCCTCGGCACACCCAGCATGCTCACCCAATTCAAGGGCGCGGGTTTCGTGCTGACCGACGATGACGCCGCGGACGAGCCGGACGCCGTCGTGGTCGGCTTCGATCTCACGCTGACCTATGCGCGGCTCTGCCGCGCCGCCTGGTGGATCCAGCAGGGAAAACTCTTTGTCGCCACCAACCCGGATCGCATCTGCCCGACCGACCAGCCGACCGTGCTCGTCGATTGCGGGTCGATCTGCGCGGCGCTCACCCACGCGACCGGACACCAGCCCGCGGCCGTGCTCGGCAAACCCGATCCGTCGATGCTCGGCGGCATTCTCGACCGGCACGGCCTGCAGCCCCGGCAGATCGCGATGGTGGGCGACCGGATCTACACCGACATGCTGATGGCGCACCGCGCCGGAGCCCTCGGCGTGCTGGTGCTGAGTGGAGAGGCGACCGCGGCGGATGCCGCCCAGGCCGATCCCCCGCCACACCTCATCGTGCCCAGCCTCGCCGAGTTCGGCGCCGCTCTCGCCCAAGCCCACCGGCCTCCCTCTTTCCCATGAACCAGTCATTCTCCGCCCAACGCACCCAAACGCTGCGCCGTCTCACCGAAACGGACCTCGACCTCCTCGTGATCGGCGGCGGCATAACCGGCAGCGGCATCGCCCGCGACGCGGCCATGCGCGGTCTGCGCACCGGCCTGGTCGACCGCCACGATTTCGCCTTCGGCACGAGCAGCCGCTCCAGCCGTCTGTTGCACGGCGGATTGCGCTACCTCGAACAGGGTCGCGTCGGCCTCGTGCGCGAAGCCAGCCTCGAAAAGAAAATCCTCCGTGACATCGCCCCGCACCTCGGCGATCCCCTCGGCTTCGTCTTCCCCGCCTACCGCAAGAACGGCCGCCCGCTCTGGCAGTTGCGGATCGGCGTGAAGCTCTACGATCTCCTCTGCAACGGCCGGAATTTCTCCCCCTCGCGCGGCTTCAACGAGGCCGAGACGCTCGCCCTCCTTCCGGGGCTGAACCGCGACGGTCTCCTCGGCGCCGTGCGTTATTTCGACGCGCTGACCAACGATGCCCGTCTCACGCTCGACACCCTGCGCTCCGCCGCCCGCCACGACGCCACCTTGGCGAACTATACCCGTTTCACCGGAGCCACGCGTGAAGCCGCCGGCTGGCGCTGCCAGTTGGAGGACCAGCTCACCGGTGCAGCCCTCACCGTGCGCACCCGCACCCTCGTGAACGCCACCGGTCCGTGGGCCGAGGGGCTCGGCCTCAGCGCGGTGAAGCTGCGGCTCAGCAAGGGCATTCACGTGGTGATCGATCGCCGGCACCTCCCGGTCACGGACGCCGTCGTCCTCACCGAGGGCAAGCGCATCCTCTTCGTCATCCCGTGGGGCGAACGCTTGATCGTCGGCACCACCGACACCGATTACGAAGGCCCGCCGGAAAACGTCGCGGTCGAGCCCGCCGACATCGCTTACGTCCTGCGCAGCCTCAAGGGCACCTTCCCCGCGCTCAAGCTGACCGAGTCCGACATCATCAGCACGTGGGCCGGACTTCGCCCCTTGATCGCCAACCCCGACGGCTCGCCCTCCGACATCTCCCGCGCCCACCAGATTCGCTGCCCCCAACCGGCGTGGTGGGATGTCTCCGGCGGCAAGCTCACCACCTACCGGCTCATGGCCGAGCAGACCGTCGACCAGCTCGCGCGACACATCGGACGGCCCACGACTCCCTGCCGGACCGCCGACGAACCCCTCCTCCCCGAGGTGGAAACCGCCTTCAGCGGCATCCAGCCGCCTCCCTTTGGCCAGGAGGCCCTCCTCCATTACATGGGAAAGGAATGGGCCGTGACCCTGGTCGATGTCATGCTCCGGCGCAGCGGCTGGCATTATTACCACCCCGACGCCTCCGCCAAGGCCGAGCAGGTCGCCGATTGGATGAGCCAGCATGCCGGCTGGTCCCAAGCCCGACGGACCGCCGAGCTCGCGGCCTACCACGAGGCCACCGGCGTCCGCCCCCTTCGGACCGCCACCGGCTGACGGACTGATCACGCGGTTACCCCTCACCTCCCCAACCCATGCATAACCCCGGCTGCTTTCCCGCCTGCGGGCGGTCCCTCCTTCGCGCGCTGACCCGGTTCGTTTCCACCGGCCTGGCCCTGCTTGTCGCCCTGGCTGTCGGTTGCTCCCGGCAAAATGTCCCGGCAACCGCCACCGCCCCGCAGGTGAAACCTCTCCGGATCGGCATTTCGTTCCAGGAGCTCGACAACCCCTACTTCGCCGCAATGAAGGAGGCGTTTGACGAGGCCACCCGCTCGCTCGGAGCGGAAACCCGCGTCACCGACGCGCGACACGACCTCACCAAGCAGATCAATGACGTGGAGGATCTCGTGCAGCAGGGCATCGACATCCTCATCCTCAACCCGACCGACTCCGCCGGCATCGAAGGAGCCGTGCGCGAAGCGAAGAAAGCAGGGGTGATCGTCGTCGCCGTCGACGCGCAGGCCGGCGGTCCGGTCGATTGTTTCGTCGGCTCACGCAACTACGACGCCGGACGCCTGGCCGGTGAGCACCTGGCCCAGGTGCTGAACGGACGCGGCGCGATTGCCATCCTCGACGGCATCCCCGTGGTGCCCATTCTCGAACGCGTCCGCGGTTTCAAGGATGCCGTTGCCCGGCATCCCGGCATGCAACTGGTGACCAGCCAGAACGGCCGCCAGGAGCGCAGCGCGGCCCTGTCCGCCACGGAAAACATGATCCAGTCCCACCCGCAGCTCGCGGGTATCTTCAGCGTCAACGACGGCGGGGCGCTCGGCGCACTCGCCGCCATCGAGGCCTCGGGGCGGGACATCGCCCTCGTCAGCGTCGACGGTCTCGCGGAAGTCGTCACCGCCATCGCCGCCGGCGGCGCGTTCAAGGCCACGGTCGCGCAATTCCCGCGCGACCAGATCCGCATCGCGCTCGCCATGGCCCTGGCCGCGAAATGGGGCGCCACGGTTCCCAAGGAGATTCCGATCGACGTCAAGCTGCTCACCCGGGAAAACGCCCGCGGCTTTTCCTGGTAAGGATTCCCGGGAGCCATGACCGCCCCCCTGCTGGAACTTCGCGGCATCACCCGGCGGTTCGGCGGGGTTCCCGCGGTGCAGGATGTAAGCCTGTCGCTGCGCTCCGGCCGCATCCTCGCGCTGCTCGGGGAAAACGGCGCGGGCAAATCCACGCTGATGAAGATCATTTCCGGGGCCCAGCGCGCGGACAGCGGACAGATTCTCATGGACGGGATGCCGGTCGGGTTGCGCACTCCGCAGGAAGCCCGCGCACTCGGGATCAGCATCATTCATCAGGAATTCAGCCTCGTGCCCCGGCTCAGCGTGCGGGAGAATCTTTTTCTCGGGCGCGAACGGCGCACCCGGTTCGGAACCTGCGACCGGCGCGCCATGGCCGCCGACACGCGCGCCGTGCTCGCCCGCCTCGGCACGGATATTTCCCCCGATACGCCCGTGGAACGCCTCAGCGTCGCGGAGCAACAGTTTGTCGAGATCGCCAAAGCCCTGCTGCGGCAGACCCGTCTCCTCATCCTCGATGAACCCACCGCCACGCTTACGCCGGCGGAGGCCGCGCGGCTGTTCCGCATCATGGGCGAATTGAAACAAGGAGGGGTTTCCCTGGTTTTCATTTCCCATCACCTCGAGGAAACGATGGCCATCGCCGACGACATCGCCTGTCTGCGCGATGGCCGGCTCGTCGGCGAACGCAGCGCCGGGGATTGCACTCCTGCGGAACTCATCCGCCTCATGGTGGGGCGTGATCTGAACGCGGCGTTTCCCCCCGCGCCCAACGCAACCGGAACCGGCGTCACCGCCCAGCCGCTGCTCGACGTGCGCCGGCTCCAGCTTGGCGAAGATGTGCCGGCCCACTCGTTTCAGGTCCGCGCCGGGGAAATCCTCGGCATCGCCGGCCTCGTCGGTTCGGGGCGCACCGCGTTGGTGCGCGCGCTGGTCGGCGCCGATCCGGCTCTCCGACGCGAACTCCTGCTCGAGGGCCGGCCGGTGCTGATCAAAACCCCGGCCGACGCCCTTGCCGCCGGCATCGGCCTCGTCCCCGAGGATCGCCAGCACCATGGCCTGATGATGTCCGCTTCCCTGCTCGACAACGTGCTTGTCACCGACCTCCGCAAAGTCAGCCACCCGCGTTGGCGTTTTTTGCGTCACGCCAGCGCCCGGCTCGCCGCCCGGCGGCTTCTCGACGGCCTGCACGTCAAATGTCGCTCGCTTTCCCAACCCGCCGGCCAGCTCAGCGGCGGCAACCAGCAGAAGCTCGTGCTCGCCAAGTGGCTCCATGCCGGCTGCCGCGTGCTCGTCCTCGATGAACCCACCCGCGGCATCGACGTCGGCGCGCGGGCCGAGATCTACCAGCTCATGCGCGACCTCGCCGCGCGCGGGACCGCCCTCATCATGGTCTCCTCCGACCTGCCGGAGATCCTCGGCTTGAGCGATCGCGTCCTCGTCATGCGCGCCCGGCGCATCGTCCACACTTTCGACCGCGGGGAGATTCCCTCCGCCGAGGCCATCATGCATCACGCCACGGGAGCCAGCCATGTCTGAAACACGCCGCCCATCCGCCGCCTGGATCAACCGTCACCCGGAAATCCTTTCGCTGCTCGGACTCATCCTGCTCTGCGCCGCCATGGCCTGCATCTCCGACCGCTTTTTCACCTGGGACAACCTGAGCAACGTTGGCCGCCAGGTTTCGATCAACGCGATCATCGCCATCGGCATGACCCTCGTCATCCTCACCGGCGGCATCGATTTGTCCGTCGGCGCCGTCATGTCGCTGAGCATGACGTTTGCCGCCGGGTCGATGCTGGCCGGCGTGCCCGTGCCTCTGGCCGTGCTGATCGGACTCGGCACCGGCGCCCTGTTCGGGGCGCTCAACGGCGCGCTCGTCGCCTACGCCCGGTTGCCCGCCATCATCGTGACACTCGCCACCATGGAAATCCCCCGGGGCATCGCGTTGCTCTACACCGGCGGCTACCCCAAGTCCGGCCTGCCCGATTCGTTTGCCGCGATCGGGCGCGGCGAATCGCTGGGCATGCAGAACCCCATCCTGATCATGCTCGTGGTGTTTCTCGCCGCGCACGTGTTGCTGACGCAGTTTCCGCTGGGGCGCTACTTCTACGGTTTGGGCGGGAACGAGGAGGCGCTGCGCCTTTCCGGCGTTCGCGTGCAACGCTGCAAGTTCATCGCCTATGCGTTGAGCGGTCTCACCGCGTCCGTCAGCGGACTGGTGCTCTCCTCGCGGCTCATGTCCGGACAGCCGAACGCCGGCCTGGGCTTCGAGCTCGACGCCATTGCCGCGGTCGTCCTCGGCGGCACCAGCATCGCGGGCGGTCGCGGCTCCGTGATCGGCACGCTCATCGGCGCGCTGATGCTGGGCGTGCTCAACAACGGCCTCAACCTGATGGACGTCTCCCCTTACATGCAAAAAGTCCTCAAGGGCGTCATCATCCTTCTGGCCATCTACGCCGGCACCGCCAAACGGGAACGCTAGCGCGGCTTGACCGGCGATCAAGACGGCGACTCACCAAACGGTGGAACGCGGCCTCCGGACGCGTTTCAGGATTCGCGCATTGGAAAAACGCGTCCGGAGACCGCGTTCCACCCACCCGACTGTATCGTTGGCCTAAAATCCCGGGAACGGCTGCGCGCGCTGGCAGAGCTGCAGGGGCACGCCCCACGGGTCGCGCAGAAAAACCAGCCGCGAACCGTCGGACAGTTTTTCGTCCGAGAACGGCTTCGCTCCTGCCCGCTCCAAACGGTGCGCCACGGCGCCCGCGTCGGGCGAGAACAGCGCGATGTGCATCACCAGCGGATGGCCGGCGGCATAGTCGGGGATCGCCGCGGCGGGATTGCTGTAAAGTTCGACCACGACCCGGCCGGAATCGTCGGCCAGGAAGTGCGTGTAGGGCACGTCCTCGCGACGGCGCACGACGACAAAACCAAGGTGCTCCACATACCAGCGGCTCATCGCGCGCGCATCGGGGACGTTCAGGGCGAAATGTTCGAATTTCATGCGGGGTGGGCGCAAGCGCGCCGGAGCCATGACGCACCATGCCGCAAGCCGAGGCAACCGCTTAAAGGCCTGGGCGCGGAGTTCATAGGTGAAAGGCATGGCAGAAAAAGACCGGACCGCCTTTCGTGGCTGCGGCTTCCAGCCGCAGATCTTCCTCCACCGGCTGCCCTTCGACCAGCTCAGGGCCGTGAGCCCGTCGAACCGGGAAGCCGGCGCCACATCCGCCCCCACCCAAAAATCTCGGGCATTGACGCCGCTTTTGGCGGACGGTTTCATGGCGCCCGATGCCTGCCAAAACCGCCTCAGCCTCCGTCAAATACAAGCGCGTCGTCCTCAAGTTGAGCGGCGAGGTGCTGCGCGGCAAGGGCACCGAGCCCATCGACGCCGTCACCCTCGAGCGGATGTGCGAACAGGTGAAGGAAATCCACGACCTCGGCGTGCAGGTGTGCGTCGTCATCGGCGGCGGCAACATCTTCCGCGGCCTCCAGGGCGCCAAGCGCGGCGTCGACCGCACCACCGGCGACTACATGGGCATGCTCGCCACCGTCATCAACGGCCTCGCGATCATGGACTGCCTCGAGAAGATGGGCGTCAACACCCGCGTCCAGTCCGCCATCCCGATGAACCAGATCGCCGAGCCGTTCATCATGCGCCGCGCCATGCGCCACCTCGAGAAGAAGCGCGTCGTCATCTTCGTCGCCGGCACGGGCAACCCGTATTTCTCGACCGACACCACCGCCGCCCTCCGCGCCTCCGAGCTCCACGCCGACATCATCATGAAGGCCACCAAGGTCGACGGCATCTACGACAAGGACCCGAAGAAGAACCCCGACGCCGTCAAATACGACGAGCTCACCTTCGTCGACGCCCTCCGCCAGCGCCTCAACGTCATGGACTCGACCGCCTTCTCGCTCTGCCTCGACAACAACGTGCCCATCCTCGTCTTCAACCTCGACGACCCCCACGCCATCCTCAAGGCCATCAAGGGCGAAAAGATCGGCACCTTGGTCCACAACTGACGCGCCTACGCGTGTCATCCTGAGCACAGCGAGGATCCAGTCCTCCCCTCCCCACTCTCACCTTCACCCTCACTTTCCCTCCCACCCCCATGAGCCATCCCATCCTGACCGAAGCCCAGACCCGCATGAAGAAGGCCATCGACTTCACGCTGCACGAGTTCTCCACCATCCACACCGGCAAGGCCTCCCCCGCCATGGTCGAGGGCGTGATGGTCGAGGCCTACGGCTCGATGATGCGCCTCAAGGAGTGCGCCGCCATCTCCACGCCCGACGCCCGCCTCATCCAGGTCCAGCCCTGGGACAAGAGCCTCATCCGCGCCGTCGAGAAGGCCCTCCAGCAGGCCAACCTCGGCATCAACCCGATCGTCGACGGCGGCCTCATCCGCATGCCCCTGCCCGATCTCTCCCGCGAGCGCCGCCTCGAATTCGTCAAGGTCGCCCACAAGCTCGCCGAGGAGGGCCGCGTCAACATCCGCCACGTCCGCCGCGACACGATGGAAGCCGTCAAGAAAGCCAAGAAGGACGGCAAGATGTCCGAGGACGAGGAAAAGCGCCTCGAGAAGGAAATCCAGGTCGCCACCGACAAGGCCATCAAGGACATCGACACCCACCTCGCCGCCAAGGAAAAGGAACTGACAACGGTATAAATCAGACTGTCATCGCGAGCCCGGCACCGCCGGGCTCGGCGATCCAGCTCCCAGCCCGCCCTCCGGCGGGCTTTTTCTTGTGGAGGCGGGACTACCAGTCCCGCGCTGCTAGCCGGCAAAATGCTCCGGCTTGGATGTGGCATCGGCTTCCAGCCGATGAGTCCCATCGATCCTGCGGCTGGAAGCCGCAGCCACTCAATCAGGCTCCGGCATCGTTCCGGCTTCACCGCTTTGTGCCCCTCGCCCGCCTTTTCCTTTGCTCTTTTTGCGCCTTTTGCGCCTTTTTGCGGCCATCAATGGATTTCACCCTCCACAATGAATCGTCGCAGGCCGCCCATGCGGTCCCCGCGATCGATTTCAAGGCCGCCCTCAACGACGAGCAGTTCGCCGCCGTCACGGCCGAGCCCGGTCCGCTGCTCGTCCTCGCCGGCGCGGGCTCGGGCAAGACCCGCACCCTCACCTACCGCGTGGCCTACCTCCTCGCCCAGGGCGTGAAGCCCGGCGAGATCCTCCTCCTCACCTTCACCAACAAGGCCGCCAAGGAGATGCTCCATCGCGTCCAGGACCTCACCGGCTACGAGCCGCGGCGCTTCTGGGGCGGCACCTTCCACTCCCTCGGCAACCGCGCCCTGCGCATGTTCGGCGAGGAGATCGGCCTGCCGAAGAACTTCACCATCCTCGACGCCGACGAATCCGAAACCCTCCTCAAGCAGGCCGTCGAGTCTGAGGACAAAACCTTTTTCAAGGAGAAGACCAACCCCCGCCCCGGCCCGCTCTTCAGCGTTCTCTCCCTCGCGCGCAACACCCAGCTCTCCCTCCCCGACACCGTCGCGAAGCATTTTCCCCAATACGCCGAGATCTCCTACCGCTTCCCCGCCTTCTCCGCCGCCTACACGAAGAAGAAGCGCGCCGACAAGGTCGTGGACTACGACGACCTCCTCGAGCTCTGGCTCCAGCTCCTCACCGAGAAGCCGGCCATCGCGGAATACTTCAACCACCGCTTCCGCCACGTCCTCGTCGACGAATACCAGGACACCAACACCATCCAGGCCCAGATCGTCGACAAACTCGCCTCGCACCACCGCGTGATGGCCGTCGGCGACGACGCCCAGTGCATCTACTCGTGGCGCGGCGCGGACTTCGAGAACATCATGACGTTCCCCGACCGGCACGAGGGCACCGTCATCCACCGCATCGAGACCAACTACCGCTCCACGCCCGAGATCCTCGAGTTCGCCAACGGCGTGCTCAACGCGCAGCCCAAGGGCCGCCACTTCGACAAGGAGCTCCGCGCCCACCGCAAGCACGGCTCGAAACCCGCCGTCATCCAGGCCATGGACGACCGCGAACAGGCCGCCTTCATCCTCAAGCGCATCCAGGCCCTCGTCAGCGACGAGGGCGTCTCGCCCAACGAGATCGCCGTCCTCTACCGCTCGCACTTCCTCGCCCTCGAGATGCAGCTCGCGCTCACCCGCAACGGCATCCCTTACACGATCACCAGCGGCGTGAAGTTCTTCGAGCGCCAGCACGTGCGCGACCTCATCGCCATCCTCAACTTCGTCTACAACCCCGCCAACACCTCGGCGTGGAACCGCATCGCGATTTTGCTCCCCAAGGTCGGCGAGAAGGGCGCGGTCAAGATCTACGCCGCCGCCCTCGACCACGCGCGGCTGATGCAGCAGAACTTCATCGACGCCCTCGTCACCGACGACGTCCAGAGCAAAGTCCCCAAGGACGCCAAGCCCGACTGGCCCAACTTCTGCGCTTCGTTGAAGCAGGTCTACGATGCGATGAACGACGAAAAGCCCGCCGAGGCCGTCTCCACCGCCATCGAAGGCTGGTATGGCGACTACATGAAGGGCGAATACGCCGACTACATGGACCGCGTCGAGGAATTGAAGGGCCTGATCGGCTTCGCCGGCCAGTTCACGCAGATGTCGGAACTCCTCGCCCAGATCATGCTCCTCAACGGCGAGACCAGCGAGCGCGAGATCCAGCCCGACACCGAGTGCATCAAGCTCACGACGATCCACCAAGCCAAGGGCCTCGAGTATGACGTCGTCTTCCTGATCGGCGCCGCCGAAGGCCAGTTCCCCGGCTACCGCACGATCGAGAGCGGCGATTTCGAGGAAGAACGCCGCCTCTTCTACGTCGCCGTCACAAGAGCCAAGAACGAACTCTACATCAGCTACCCCAGAGTCGCCAGCCGCCCCGGCCCGGGAGGCATGATGCTGCAGCCGTCGCGTTTCCTCCAGGAATTGCCGAGTGACCTCTACGACGAACTGAGGATTAAACGTTCCTACGGCTGGTAGTGAGGAGGAATGACTTGTCGCGCCATAGCTCGTAGAGCGACGGCGGATGCTGCAGCCGTCCAGATTTCTTCAGGAACTCCCGAGCGAGTTATACGACGAGCTGAGGTTTAAACGTTCCTACGGCTGGTGAGCGCCTAGGAGATCAGTCCCTTATCTTTCGCCTCTCGATGTGATGTATATGTGAATTCCTTAAATATTACTTTAAATTCCTGCGTGCTGCGCTCTCCCTGATAAAAACGCACACCCTTATTCTGCCCCTGTAATATCAGGCAGACGATTTCTTGGCTGGGACCGGTAGATTCTGTGCCGAAATAGACGCCCGTGAGACTTTCCGCCGGATATACATAGCGAGTGCCTTTATCGTGGTGGATCGCACGCCATTCGCGCTCGTAGGCCCAATCCTTGGATTTCGTGCAATATAGTTTTTCAATAAGGCCTACATTGCCTTCGCGAAGCAACAGATCAGACGTAACTTTGACGGGAGGGATGGTCTCTGGATAAGAAACCTTCAAGAGCTTCTCATTGAAAGGCTCGCGAGATGTATCGAACTCGAGACAGAATCCTTGTGCCTTGCCCGCATAATGAGACCACATCAATAGATTGTCCGGAGTTTCGGAGAAGCATGTCACCCCATTCTTATCAAGAAACCGACTTGCGGACTGATGTATGATTTCAACGGCGGTGCGAATCAGAACTTCGCGTAGCGCTGCTATCGGCATCTTTCGAAACGCCTCCGCTTGCGCAGGCTCAATTCCCTGCAGTCCTAAAAAATGGACCCGCAGATTTTCTGTCTCCTCGTCACTCGGAGACTCAATTACGGGAAATAGTGCACAATCGTATGGATCGTTAAATTCCCTCGGAGATCCGAAATACATAATCTGCGACTTCAAATTTTGAAGCGAACGCGCATTGAAAGGCTCGTATTTATAGATTCGCGAAGGCGGCTTCATGTCAGTGATTCTGTCTGGCTCGTGTAAAATGTGTCAGGCTGCGAATGCTAATGACCACGCAACCTATCACCCCACGCGGTCGCAAAACTGTATTGCCTCCGGACAAACCACATCGATGTGCGGCCCAGCATTGCCCGCAAGAATCCATACAAATCGATATTCCGCATCAGGCTCATATTTAGTCCGTTTCTTGAAGTAGAACCTGGGATCACTCCTGATATTGTTCATAGCCGCAGCCATCTTTGGACCGCCGATCTGAAAGCCTCCATCTTCTGCAAAAAACGCTTTTACTCCCTCTCCTCCATTTGAGTCCAATGCCATATCGTCTGTGTAAATGCATGGACCCTGCACGCCCTCGACGAACTGGGATATTTTAGCCGCAATTGTCACCGCAAACTCCGAAGTCTCTCTGATTCGGAAGCAGGCTTCACCAAAAGTCGCATTCCTCCCGGACTGGGTGCTTCCACACAGAATGTATGCGTTTCCTCCTATGCCGTTTGGATCCATCCAGATCAGCTGACCTCCGCCAGAGTGTGTGTGCCTCGCGATAAAGTTTCCTTCCTGTTCGTCACGAGTTTGCTCGGCCGGAAGTTTTTTAAATTCCAGCATGGACTTCAGCCGCAGTCTGCCGTGAGTCATGAAATCCTCGACGTGGTCCTTCCCCATATAGCGAAATACCTCGGGAAGCATCACGTGCCAATTCTTCGCGGAGAACGCTACGGTTATCATGCTAGTTCTTTTGCTCCGATGCCGAGAGCGCTAAATGTTGATGGGCCCCAACCAAGGAGCAGGCGATGGCGACAAACAGGACGGCGCGGGCAAGGATTGTTCTCATGACTTCTGCTGACAGGGGTGCTTGATCGCCGGCGTGCTGGCCCGCGCGCTGCGATCGCCCCGCAGCATGCCTCGACCGACTCCGAGTTCAAGGCGCGAAAAACAAGAGCCGGTTAAAAAGCGCCCGTGGTGGATGTTGATATTCGGCCGGCTCCCTGTGCGCTGACATCATGGTCCGCCGCCTGGACCTTCGGCCGTCGTCCAATTGCCGGACTTGGCTTGAACCGGCCACGCGAAACGTCTTTCTACCGGTGGGCCATCCTTCTCTTGCACACCTCCTCGACCTCCCATGAGCCGGCTGCCCGGCCCCTGAGCGGCGCGGCCCGGCTGGCGCTTATCGCCACCACTGCCGCGACCATCGCGCTGTTCTATCTGTTTATTTCCCTGTCGCTGCTGGGCCTGCTGGTCTGGCTCGCGCTATTTCTGCTGGTTGTCGCGGCCCTAGCCCGTTTCGGCGCGGCCGGGCTCGTTATGAAATACTTCGAGCGAGATGTCAGGCTGTTCGGAATGGTGGTCCGTTCACTCTGGCTGAGCGAGGGCGCGACCTACCGCCTTCCGCTGCAACGCGCGGATGCGCCGCGGTTGTTTGGGCTGGTCGAGCAACTCGCCGGACGTTTCGAGATTCCGCCGCCCGACGAGCTCTGCCTGGAGATGAACTGCGGCGCCTGGGTGCAACTGCACGGCCTGAAGACCGGCCTCGGCAAAACCCGCATCGGCGTTGGCTACGACCTCCTCGCCGGCTTGAGCGAACGGGAGGTCGAGGCCGTCATGGCGCACGAACTCGCCCACGCCAAACTGATCGACCGGGCCCTGCGCAACTGGCTGTTTGCCGGCCTCGGGCGCGCGGCCACCGTGTCCAACCAGCTCTCCGCAGCCGCCGACGCCCACCGGCGTGCCGGGGAAGGCTTCGGTCCCGGCGACCTGATGCTCGGGGGCGCGGACACCCTGACCCGGCTGTGCGCCCGCCAGATGGGCGCCTACTCGCGACAAAACGAATTCGAGGCAGACCGCGGGGCCGCGGAGTTGTGCGGCAGCGCGGCGATGCGCGCCTCGCTGCAACGGCTCGAAGTGCTGCACCCCAGGCTGGCCCGCCTGCCGTGGAACGAACGTGTGGCAAAGATCGAATCGCCGGACGGCCTCAGTCGCTGGCTGCAGGCGGAACTCGCCAGCGCCGGCCCGACCGCCGAGGACGCCCCCGCGGAAGTGTTTGACCGCTATTCCACCCATCCGCCACTACGCGACCGGTTGGCGGCGCTCCCCGCGGACGGTTCGACCTTGGAGGAAAGTCCGTCCGGCCTGTCTCTCCTCGCGGAACCGGACAAGATTGCGCTTAAGCTCGTCGCCGCCATCCAGCAGACCGCCTTGAAGGAGGAAGCCAAGGATCTCCGGGACCTGCGGAAATGGCTGGGCAAGATCCGACAGACCCGCAGCTATCGCCTGGCCCAGCTGCCCGGCATGCTGATCATCGCGGCCGGTATCGTCTGCGGTGCCATCTCCCTGATGATGCAGATCTGGGCGGCAGCGGCCATCTGGCTCTTTGTCGCCATTCCCCTCGGCTGCTGGTTCTGGGTCCTCGGCCGCTACCGCGACAAGCGGTCGCTGCCCGTGCCGGATTTCGAAGCCTTCATGAAGGCGCGGCAGGATTACCCGCTGCCCGATATCGAGAGCCGCGAGCAGAAACTGGAGGAGGAGCTGCGCCAACTCATCACGGGGGAGCGCAAGCAAAAGCGCGAGGCCGCCCGCTTGGTGGACGAGGCCTATGCCGCGCTCGGTCGCGCCGATTACCTGCGGGCCCATGTGGCGGCCCGCCTCGCACAGCCACTGGACCCCAAGTCGGTCGAGCGCGATTTGGCGATGCTGGTCGCCGCCGCGGCCTTCAACCAGCACGACGCGTTCGGCAACTTGATGCAGGTCGTCCTCAAGAAAACCGGCCTGCGCTCCCCTTCCTCCGCCTGGGCCGGTGCATGGGCGCTGCTGCTCTGCGGCGACTGGCGGGCCGCCGAGGCGCTTTTGCACGAGACGCTGAAGCCCCGGCCAGACGACCCCCAGCTTCTCGCTGTGCTCGCATTCTGCCAGTCGCGCCGCGGCAAGCTTCAAAGCGCCCTCGCGAATATTCGCCGTTCCTGCCGACCGCGGCCGCCAACCGCCCAGCACCATAAACTGTTCGTCAGCCTACTGCTCGACCATGGCGCGCTCCGCGAGGCCGCCCAGCTCATGGAAGAATTTGGCCCGGCGGCTGCCTACGATCCGGATGTCGTTCACCTGCGTATCCAGTTTCACCTGCTCCGCCGCGAATTCGAGGGCGCGGAGAAACAGCTGGCCATGCTGGCCGAAAGCGATCTTCCGGGCCACCGGCTCCTGGCCATCGGCTACCTCTACGAGAATGCCCGCACCGACGCGAAGGCCGTGGAGTTCTTCCAGCGCGCCCTCGCCCGAGGACACTACCCTGATGCGTTCCTTGCGCTGGCCCGCCATGCCGTCGAGGCGAAGGACAAGGCCCGGGCCCGGCAATACATTCACGCGGCACTCGACACCACAAAGGCGGCGGCCGACAAGGCCGCCTCCGCCTTCGATGTGTTTCATCAGGCCCTCAACCAACTGCTCCACCTTGAAGAGCCACTCGACTCGTGCCGCGCATGGCTCACCAGCTTCCTGCCCGGCAAGAACGCCGGACCGCTGGCCAAACATTCATTCCTCGTCTTTGCCCCGACCGATAAGGACGCCCAAGGCTATCTGCAGATTCTTTTGCAGGCGGTAAAGCCCGACGAGCCACCGCTGGCTGGAGCGTATATTATGGTCAAGCCGGCACCCCGCAACTTGCAGCCGGTCCGTCCCGTGCGTCCCGGCATCCAGTATGTTTATCAGTAAACGGACATCCCACATATCAAGGGCGGAGCCGATGACGTCAGGTCTTGACTCTTGACCGGTCGATTTGCCGCACCGAATCGCCGAGAAGCTCTACGTGCTGCGCGACGGCGCTCAAGACCCGGTCCGACCGTGGGCCGCGGCGCAGGCCGGGCAGGTTCCTGGCCCCACGGAATCGCGTCCTTGAATTTGCGCAGCCGACAGGCCCTACTATAGGGTGACACTCCTCTCCCTCGACCCCTTGCTCTCGTGAAAACACTCCTCGTCTCCCTCGCACTCACAATCGCGCTGACCACCTCGGCCCTGGCCCGTGGCGGCCCGCAGATCGGGCGGGGTGATGTCTTTCGCTGGAGCATCGGAAGCGGCCAGAACGGGCTGATGAGAATCGTCGCCGTCGACGGTGCGTTGCTCGAGATCGAGCAGACCAACGAGCACAACCGGACCGCAGGAGCGGTGCGAATGTTTGGCGCCGTGACCGAAAACGGCCGGAAGATCGTCCTGTTGAACGTCGGTCAGTGGAAGGAAGTGTGGGAGGGTGAATTTGAGCACGACAAGATCGTCGGCACGGTGTCCACCCGCTCGACCCGCCTCGACTTCCAGATGGTGCCGGCCTCGCACCACGAGGAGGGACCGGCGCCGTTTGTCACGGGCCGCGTGCTCCATTGGGAGACCAACGCTCTGGGCAACCAAGGCGGCACCTTTATCGTCACGCGCACCGAGGGCCCCCGCTTTTTCCTGGAGCAGACCAACCGGAAAAATCCCGGTGCCGGCGTGGTGCGGATGGAAGGTGAGATCAGGGACGGCCGGATCTACATCTACAACCGGCCGTGGAAAGAAACCTGGATCGGAGACTTCGGCCGCGGCGCCGTGGTCGGCAAGGTGAACGGCCAGGCGGAATTCCGGATCTTCGAGTAGGTGCGCCAAGCCCCTCCGCCTGACAACGGGCAGGGCAATTCAACGAGGTCAGGTCGCGACCTGTTAACTGTCAGCTTCCTTGACCCATCGGCTTGGTTCTTGCGCAATCTCTCAGAGGGCGGCGAAAAAGGTAGGGCGCACCGGCCCGGTGCGCCGTTCAGCGAATGCACACCACGGGGTGAATCGCGGCGGACCGGGCCGGTCCGCCCTACCTGCTGATACTTTTTCGACGCCCTCTCAGATCCCCCCGCTCCAGCCCATGCCCCTCTCGAAATCCCCCGACGCCTTCAAACTGCGGACGCTCTTCATGGGCTCCCTCGGCACGATCCCCGAGAGCCATGCCCGCACCGTGGAAAAGAAGCAGCTGGCCGCCTGGGTCAAGGAAGGCCTCATCGAACACCGCCGCGCGGAAAAGCTCTACGCCCTCACCCCCAAGGGCGAAAACCGGATCAAGTAATCCAAGAATCATCGATCCGGTTTAACCACTGATGCTCCGCCTACCGGCTCTGCTACTATGTGCGGCTCCGCCTAATCGGCTCCGCCAGGTGGCTTCGGGGGTCGGCTAATCGCCGACTGACAATCGAATTTCCCTACATCCCAGCGGCGATTAGCCGCTCCCCGGAACCAAATCCGGAGCCGATAAGGCGAAGGGGATTTTAAAGCGTAGCCGTTAGGCGGAGCATCAGTGGTTTAAAACCGGATCGGTGTTTCCCTTCCAGGGTTTGACCTTTCCCCACCTGCCGGCTTCATTTCCCCCCTTGCCGCGCAAGCGCACGTTCACCGAAATCCTCGAGGTGGCCCGTGCCCTGCTTGCCCTAAATCCTCGGACAGTGATTCCGAGGTGGTTTAGTCCGGATATATATCATGCGCCCCGCCACACCCCGCCCTGCGGGCACCCCTCTCCAGAGGGGAATTGATTGAGCTCCCCTCTTCGAGAGGGGTGGCGCGCAAGCGACGGGGTGTGTTGTCTTGGAATTGGTGGCGTGCTCAACCGCCCATCATACCTGTCTTAACTTCTCCGGCTCGCTGGTAATGGGCGGCGATCACTCCGCTGGGTGTCGCTGTGCACTCGATCAGGCTGAATGCCGCCGGAATCGTCCCGCCGGCAAACAGCTTCGTGCCCATCCCGAGCGTCACCGGATGAATCAGCAGCCACAGTTCATCGACCAAGTCATGTTTGAGCAGGGTCTGGACCAGATTGCCGCTGCCGTGAACCTGGAGGTCGGAGCCGGCTGATTGCTTGAGCCTCTTGATGTCGTCCACGTTTCTGAGAAAAACCGAGTTTCTCCAACCCGCTTTGTCCACGGTATTGCTCAGCACATATTTCGTGACGGCATTCACGCCCGGCCAGATGTCCTCATGGTCGGGAAAGAAGGAGGCGAATATCTCAAAGGTCTTCCGGCCCAGCAGAAGATCCTTCGCCGGCCGCTTTTGTTTTTCCGCGATCTTGTCCAGGACTTCATCGTAATAGGGTGCGCTCCAACCGCCGTGTTTGAAACCCTCCTCGGGTCCGCCCGGCGCCTGCACGACCCCGTCCATTGAAATGAATGATCCGACGATTATTTTTCTCATGGTTTCACTCCCGTTTCGTTTGTTCTCCATCTGATCAACGAACGACCGGCGCCCCACCGGACACACGCCCGCAATTTTTGTCAATTTGAGCCGTTCGCCGGCCAGACCGAACCGAAAGGGCCCACGACCAAGCCGGAACAATTCTCTTCAACCACAGATAAACACAAATGCACACAGATCGATAAGGGTTTGGGAATACCAGGTTCGGAACCATTTTGTGCTTCGGCGTTCTCCTGCGTCTGGCTGTCCTATCCGTAGAATCTGTGTTCATTCGTGTCCATCTGTGGTTTTTAAACTGCAGAGCTCAGGCTAAGCGTTGCCAAAGCCGCGGGTGACCGTTTTTCCTTCCGCCATGTCCACCCCGCGCATCCTGACCGGCGGCTGCTACTGCGGTGCCGTCCGCTATGAAGTGACCGATGCCTTCACCTACGCCCAGAACTGTCACTGCTCGGACTGCCGACGGGCGACAGGATCGGCGTTCAAGCCGTTCGGCGGCATCGCCCGGACTGCTTTGCGTGTGACGCACGGCGAGGCGGAGATCCTGCGCCACGGCGGCGACGACGCCCACGACATCCACTGCCGCGTGTGCGGCTCGCTGCTGTTCTCGGTCTTCCCGCCGCGCGACTGGATCCACGTGGCCTACGGCTCGCTCCACGACAGCCCCACCCTCCACCCCACCGCCCACATCTGGGTGAGCGACAAGGCCCCTTGGTTCACCATCACCGACAACCTGCCCCAGCACCAGACCTTCCCTTAATCTCCCACCGCGGAAGCGATAACCCCTCCGCACGTCGAGATTCCTCCCTTCGCTCGGAATGGTGGGAAACGGATAGTGGTTGGGTTGAATACACTCTCTCAGCGAAAACGCCTCGGAGATTCGCGTTCATCTGCGTCATTCGCGGGCAGCCCTTATTCATCCGGATTTCACGGCGGGTTCATCCACCCTTCACGCAGCGGGCGCACATTGTCGCCCATGGAAAAACAACCTCTGAACGAGGATACCATGAAGCCTTCGGTCACGAACCTGGTTTATGCGCTCGGCCTCGGCGCCATCGGGGTGGCGCTGGCCGCCGCCGGCATCTATGTCGGGGAAACCGACGACGCCCCCGGCGCGGCGCTGCTGGGCATCCTGCTGATGCTCGGTCTGATCGCCCTCGGCGTGAAGGTCGCGCGCCGTAAGACCTGACTGCCGCACCCGCCCCGGCTTTGCGCCGTTGCTTCCTTGCGTCAAACCCGAGCCCGGCGGCGGTGTAATCCCTCGCGATTTCATCCTGACTTCATCATCCCTTCACATGCCTCCGGCATCCTGAGCGCACATGAAAAACAAGGATTACCTCATCGTGGCCCTTGTGCCACTGGCCCTGCTGCTCATCCCGATCACGGGCAGCCTCACCGTGGAAGGATGGAACTGGGCCTGGCACGACTTCCTCTTCGCCTGGGTGGTCTTCGCCCTCACCACCCTTTTCTACCGCTTCCTCGCGACGCGCCCGATGGCCAACTTCGCCTACCGGCTCGCCGCCGGCCTGGCGGTGCTGGCCGGCTTCCTCATCACCTGGATCGACCTCGCGGTGCAGATCATAGGCGAGGACAACCCCGGCAACGGTCTCTACCTCCTGACCATCCTCGGCGGCTTCGTCGGCGTGGGCCTGTCCCGCTTCCGGCCCGCCCGGCTCGCCTGGGTGGCCTTCGCCATGGCCGCCATCCTCGTGCTGATCCCCCTCGTCGCCGTGCTCCTCTGGCCGGGCGACTTCAGTCCCGGCTACCCGAAGGTCCAAATCGTGAGTTCCGGCTTCGCCGCGATGTTCGCCGTCTCAGGCGTGCTCTTCCGCCACGCCTCCGGCCAGCAGCCCAACAGCCCCGCCGTGCCCACGCCGGCCTGAAGGGGCCAGATGAAGGCTTGGCGTTTCCCGCCGGGCGGGGTTTAAGGCTTTCAGCCGGGAGGCCGCTGCCGTCAGCCGTTCTCCTTGGTCAGGAACATGACCAGCCCGCTGTCATCCAGGAGCTGCCGCAAAACCTCGCTCAGCGCATCATTGATCCACTTCTCGTTGGTCTCGGCGGTCGGAACAACCACGACCCGCTCCTCCTTGTCCGTGCGATACATCTTCTCGTAGGTCTGCCCGTTGCGGGTCGCGACCGCCTTCAGCGCGCCTTTGACGTTTACGCCGCCGGTCCAAAATCCTTGCGAGGTGGAATACTCCAGCAGCCGCACCTCGACGGAGAGCCGGGCGTTCGCCTGGCCCTCACCGTCCATCGCTGCGAATCCTTTCTTGTTCAGGCCGGCAACGATCTCCTTCTGCACGACCGCCGCGATATCCTGCGCCGCTGTGATCTCGGCGGCAGCCCCGTAGCCACTGCCTCTCCGGCCCAGGCTCTTCGAGGGGCGCTCGTCGGAGACCCGCACCGCAACCGACACCCCTTTTCCGTCGGAGGAGGACATGACAGAGACGGTCGGAGTGATGTTGGCGGTCTGGGGATTAAACGCGCAACCCGCGGAGGCGAGAAGCACGGCAATGGCTGCGACATAGGAACTGACTTTCCGAGTATGCACGGGGATTATTCGGGTTATGGGGTTAAAGCGGATGACAGATCATCCATTGCACACACGCTGGCCCACGTGAAATACAACGCAGGCAGCCTGTTCATCGCAGCCGGTTGAAACAAGTCAGGAAGAGTCCGTCCGAACCTATTAAGCAGAAGCTCTGGATGATTGCGGAAATTCTAATGAGAGATCGATGAATCCGGACCGGCACAAAACCGCCCGCCTTCCCGCCTGCTTCGCCGAACGGTGGTCGCCGGTTTTCCACACCGGCGACAGGGGATTCACGAGCGCGCCGAAGCGTCGGTATGGAAACCGACGCCCACCCAACGGCAATGTTCCGTATCAGACGTGCGCCGGCAACCGGCCGCTGAACCTGAGGCACCAGCGGAAGCATTTGTGGCCGAAGTCCACCGGCTCGCAGAACATCGCCGGACAGCCCGCGGGGATCAGCGTCAGTTGCGCCTCGCGGGCGGCGGCCACCGCCGCCGCGGAAACACTGCCTTGTCCGATGGAACGATGCAGCCACACGCGCCGGATGCCCAACCGCGCGCATTCGCGCACCACGTCCGCCGCGGCCGCCGGCGGGGTCATCACCACCACCGCGGTGACGCCCCCGGGAATCGACGCCAGATCCGGATAGCAACGCACGTCCTCGACCTCCTGCGCGGCGGGATTCACGGGAAAGACCTCGTGTCCGGCATCGCGAAGCTTCCGATGGATGAAGTTCGCCGGGCTTTGGCCGCTGCGCGACACACCGGCGATGGCGATGCGCTTCTGCGCCAGGAAATCCTTCACGGCCTCGTCCAGGGTGTTCATGGGATGCTTGTCCTGCTTCTCGCGTTCGCCGGATCGCCCAGTCGGAGCGTGACGATCAGCAGCCGGCGGGCGTCACCGCATGCGCTTGAAACCGTCCTCGATGACGACGGAGATGCGGGCGAACACCTCGTCGAAGGCGCCCTGGCCGTCGATCTTGCACACTTCGTGCAGCTGGTTGTATTTCTCGATCACCGGGACCGTCTTCGTCTCGTGCTCGTGCAGGCGCTTCACGATCTTGGAGGTGCTGGTGTCGTAGGGCATGCAGCCGGGGGTCTTGCTGCGCTCGTCGAGCCGCCGGATGAGCTCGAGGGTCGGAACCTCGATCTCGATGATCTGGGAAATCGACGAGCCGTGCTTCTTCAGCAGGCCGTCGAGGATGTAGGACTGCACCAAGGTGCGCGGGAAGCCCTTGAAAATAAATCCCTTCACGTCCTGCGAGGCGGACAGCTTTTTCTCGATGAGCTGCACCACGATCTCGTCCGGCACCAGCTGGCCGTTCTCGTAGAGCGATGTGATCCGGCGGCCGATCTCGGTGCCGGCCTTGATCTCCTCGTCCAGCATCGGGCCGGTGGCGACGTATTCGAGGCCGAATTTCTTGGCCAGCGCCTTGCCCTGGGAGCCGCGGCCCGAGCCGGGATAGCCGAACAGCACGACGTTGAAGAGGCTTTTGCTGAGTTCGTTCCGGATGATGCCGGTGATCTGCTGGTGCACGGCGTCCATGTCCTTGGTGCCGTCCACCTCCACGTAGATGCCCTTGTCCCGGTAGAACTGGAGGACGGGCAGGGTCTTCTGGTTGTATTCCTTCAGGCGGTTGCGGATCACGGTCTCGTTGTCGTCGCTGCGGCCGGAGGTGATCCCGCGGTTCATCAGGCGCCGGACGGATTCCTCCTCCGGGACGGTGAGGCTGATGAGGCAGTTCAGCGCGGTGTGCAGCTTGAGCATCAGGCCCTCCAGGATGTAGGCCTGGATGTAGGTGCGGGGAAATCCGTCGAAGAGAAACCCGTTGCAGCCCGGATTTTCAGTGATGGTTTTCTCGATGATCTGCACGATGATCTCGTCAGAAACCAGGCCGCCGGCGGCCATGATGCTCTGGGCCTCGAGCCCCAACCTGGTCTTGCCGGCCATCTCCTTGCGCAACAGGTCGCCGGTGGAGATGTAGAACAGGTTGTATTTCGTGATGAGGTATTCCGACTGGGTGCCTTTGCCGGCTCCCGGCGGACCAAAGAGGGCGATGTTGAGCATGGGGCGGGGTTTGGTTGGGGTTGGACGGACCGAAAGCCAGCGCAGGTGCCGCCGAAGGAGTGGCGGCGGCCACAAGCTACTTTGCCACCGGGTGACCGCTCAGTCGACACGGTAATCCGCACAGCCGCCGGAGCCGGGCGCAAAGAAGCGCAACTGAACATCGCTATGCATTTTTCGTAAGGCGACCGGCGGCGGCGCAGGCCCGAATAGTTCACCGGCTGGCGAACGTTTGCTCCACACCCCGCCCTGCGGGGCACCCCTCTCCAGAGGGAACGATGCAATTGAACTGCCCGTTTCCTCTGAAGCGGTGCGCACTAAATGGTGGAACCCGTCCTCCGGACGGGTTGTTGGACGCACGCCAAGGCAAACCGGTCCGGAGGACCGGTTCCACCCACCTCAACTGCATGAGTCAGAATCCAGAGGGGATCTTCAATAGCGATGCCTCGATTTCCCTCTATGAAGAGGGGTGGCGCTCTGCTGGCCAGCAGAACGCGGGGTGTGCAGGACGAGTATCGAAGCGTGTGAAATAAACGCCCTACGGCTTGGTGAGGGCGCGGATGTAATCCGTTTCCTCGACGCGATAGGGCGTGCCGTCGGCCCGGAAGATGTCGTGGTGCCAGAGCGCAGGCTCGCCCGTGTAATTGATTCTCCAGGTGTCCCACGGATAGATCGTCTGCGACTTGCCGTCCACTAGGCCCCAGTTGATGGCGCCGACCTTGTCCTTTTTCAGGATGCCGAGCACGGGGTTGAAGGTGTTGCCCGTGGTGCGGGCCATGTATTCGGAGCAGATGATCGGGCGGTTGAAGGCCTTTTTCAGCTCCGCCACCTCCAACGCCATGTCGTCGGGTTTCGCGTAGTTGTGGAACGTGATGATGTCGGCGTTCGCGAGCATGAACCGGTTGATGGGAGGATTCTTCTTCCAGCCCTGATGATCGAGCCAGATGCCGGCGGTGATCGGTTGCGCCGGATCGACCTCGCGCGCCCACGCATAGGCCTTGGCCAGCAATTCGAGCGCGGCCTCGGCCTTGTTCGGCAGGTCGAGCTTTCCGTAGGCGGCGGGGTTGTCGTTGTCGGGCTCGTTGAAGAGATCCCAGCTGAGGATGCGCGGGTCGGCCTTGAAGTGCCGGAGCACGCCCTGCACGTAGGGCTTGAGCACCTCGTGCCTGGACGGGTCGCGGAGGATGTCGCGCCCGGGCGACTGCACCCAGCCGCTGTTGTGCACGAAGGGCCGCGGCGGGCGCTGCCGGCCGGCGTAGGGGTGCGGGTCCCACACGCTGTCGAAGAAGACGAACATGATCTTGATGCCGTGCCGGTCCGCGACCGCGAGGAACTGCTCCATGCGCGCGAGCAGGCCGGCGGAGTCGTCACGCCACAGGAGGTCGTGCAGGAACACCCGCATGGTGTTCATCCCGATGCCCGCAGCCCAGCCGAGTTCCTGGTCAATGGTCGGGAGGTCGAAGGTGTCGGCCTGCCACATCTCCAGCTGGTTGATGGCCGTGCGCGGCACGAAGTTGGCGCCGACCGGCCAGGCCTGCCCGGCATACCAGGCATTGGCGCGTTCCTCGGTCCAGCGGCCGGGGAGCGTTTTGATTTCGACCGTCGCGTGGAGGGCGGCCAGCGAGCACGCGAACAGGGCCGCGGCCTTGAGGAATGAATGTGACGTGAGCATGGGGAAAAGTGAAACGGGGCGGTTTGTGCCAGCGGGCGGAACGGCCGGCGCTTCCCGCCGAGCACGACCGGGGCGCGGGCAGCCCAGCATCCTCGTCGCGCGAAGACAAGCGGGACTTCGCCATCGCACGCACACCACCGGTGCCGACACGAAGGCACGACGTGTATTCAAACCGACCAACACCCGTTTCCGTCATTCCGAACGAAGCGAGGAATCTCGACGTGCGCAGGCGTCATCGTTTTCACAGCGGGGGATTCCTCACTCCGCTCGGAATGACAAACAGGTTTGCCTATACGCCCCCCAAGTTTGCGCCGGTCAGAACTGCACGTCGGGCACTTCCTTGACCGCCGGCGGCACGGTGAAGAAATCCTGGGGCTGGAAACCAAAGGCCCGCGCCACCAGGTTGCTGGGGAACGATTCACACCGGTTGCGGAAGTCGCGGATATTGCCGTTGTAGAAACGGCGCGCGGCCTGGATGCGGTCCTCCGTGTTGGTGAGCTCCGTCTGCAGGGCCAGGAAATGCCGGTCGGCCTTCAGCTGCGGATAATTTTCCACCACGACCAGCAGCTGCTTCAGGGCGGCGACCAGCGCCTGCTCGTCGGCCGCCTGTCCGGCCACCGGGCCGCGGTTGTCCGCGCAGCGGTTGCGGAGCTCGATGACGCGCTCCAGCGTCGCGCGCTCATGGGCCGCGTAGCCTTTCACGGTGGCCACCAGGTTGGGAATGAGGTCGTAGCGCCGCTGCAATTCCGTGTCGATGTTGCTCCACGATTCGGTGGTGAAGTTCCGCAGCCCCACGAGGGAGTTGTATTGCACCACGACCCAGATGAGCAGCGCGAGCGGGATGATCAACAAGAGGATCATGGTCAGGATTTCGTGAACAGATAATCGGGCAGGAAGCGGCGGAGCTCCACCAGCTGCTGCAGGCGTCCTTCGATCTGCGATACCTCCAGACGGGTGTCAAACGCCAGTGCCAGCACGTTGCCCTCGAACTCGATCGCCAGGTCACGGTGGGCGAGCAGGTATTCCATCATCCGGGGGTGGCAGACATCGTAGGCGAACTTCTTGTCCCGGCTGCGCACACAAAAGGCGCGGGAGAATTCGGCGGACTCGAAGTCGATGTCGTCATAACCGAACGCCTGGGCGATTTTCGAGAAGAGGCCTTCGGGCGTGATGAGCAGTTCGGGAAACGACCGGGGCAGCCGCAGCGTCAGGACCGACAGGTGATGGTGTTGCGTCCGGCGACCGCGCTTGGAATGCGAATAGGTTTCATAGTGATAATCGGACGCCATCACCTCGTGCCCCTGATAGTCGCCGTCCAGCCGGTTGTAGAGGTAGCGGTTCGAGCCCGTGTCGAGCTTGCGCAGGAAGCCGAGGCGTTCCGCCGCGGCGTGGTCGCGCTCCTCGCTGAACCTCAGGCCGAGCCGGGCCGCCAGGGCGGCCATGGCATCACGCCGCTGGCGCTCGAGCAGGCGTCCGTAGATCACCGCCGCGATCACCACGGCGCCGATCAGGACGATGAGAAAAATTTCCATGCCACCACTTCTAGCGGAATCCCGGTCCGCGGGATATTATAAATCGTAGCGGGCTTTACTGCACCGCGGCCCGTCAGCCCAGCGCGTTGTTGATCCGGTCGAAGGCGATCGTCGCGCGCTCGGTGGCGCGCTGGATGGAACGCGGGCCGATGCCGCGAACAAATTGATCACAACCACTCATGCCGGAAAGCTCTAACGCCGCGCCCAAGATCATTGCGGCCAGCGACACAATCCGGACTTGCCGCAGATAACCGCAATTCATCTATTCCCCTCACGGGCCAAATCATTCCTTCTGTTTCTTCAGGGAAGCAGAGCATTAATCTCATGCAAAAATCATCCCGGTTGCTCCTGATCCTGGGCGCGATGCTGCTGCTCGGCGGCTGCGTGGCCCCCCTCACCCCCTCCATCCCGCCCGGCTACACCGGACCGCGGGCCCTGATCCGCGACACCGCGCTAGTGCACAGCGGCTCAAAGGTGGACTTTTTTGTCGTCGTCAAAGTCGGCGGCAAGGAGATCAAAAACAGCCGGTCCGAATCCATGGCGGCCAATTACGGCCAGGGATTCAACCTGTCCCCCGTGCTCCTCGACCGCGAAGTGCCGGCGGAACAACCCCTCCAGTTGGAAATCATCGCTCGCACCGAATACGCCGCGCCGATTCTCGCCCTGACCAACGCCGTCTATTTCGTGAAAGGTGAAGTCACCTTCACCCCGGGCGAAGACCACACCTATATGGTCAAGGGTGTGCTCGGACCGGATTACTCCGCCGTGTGGGTGGAGGACACCACCACGCAACAGGTCGTGGGCAACAAGATCGAGGTCAAAGGGTCGGCCAAGCTCGGCTTCTGGAGCAAATGAAAGAGCCCGCCTGGTCGGGACGCACGACCGCCATCATCCTCGGAATGACCGCACTGCTGTCCGGTTGCACGACCGTAAATGACCTCTACCCAAGATTCAAGGAGCAGTCCGCAGCCATGCGGTCGGTGGCTGTCACCACCGACGTCATGATATTGGAAGACGTGAAGGGCCCCCAACCCTTGGTTGATGTGCCGCGGGACAACGCCCTCGCTGCAGGCCTCAACCGCTATTTCCGGGAGGAGTTGGAAAAACGCGGCCTGACCGTGACCATGACCGAACAATCCTCCATCGGTCTGCGCTACGCCTCAGCGGTGACACCACCGATCAAGGTGCGTGCTGCCGATCAGGCCTCCAGCGTGCCACTGGAGGCGCTTGGCACGGCTCCCGGACCATTTTACCTGGCCCCCGCCTATGTGGAAACGGCACGGCGGGGCAATCTGCAGAACGTCTTCGAGGACATGCGACGTTATGTGCCCAAGCCAGGAACGCCCAACGTCGTCAGCCGGTCGCTGCGCAGGCTCCCCCCGATCGACGCCACCACCCACCGTATCTTCCTGTTGATCGAAGGCGTGCAGGTGCCGATGGGCAAGGGCCTCACCCAAGCGCTGACAACGGGGCTGCTGTCGTTGGGGACGGTTTCCGTCTACCAGATGACGACGGTCAATTTCCGCATCGGCGTGGCCGATGTCAGCACCGGTGAATTCATCCTGATCGAGGATTGCACGCTGGCCGGCGGTTGGACCGTGGATGAAGCCTATCTGCGCCGACAGGCCGCGATTTTCTTCGCTCATTTCGACCGGCTGCGCCACTGAAAACCGTCGCCTAGGGCCGCTCTGCGGACGCCGCATCTCGACTCTAGACCAAGTCGGCCGACGGAATCGCTCCTCCGGCCGAGATTTCTCAGGCAGAACGAGAGGTCGCCGTCGGGCCGTGGGATGCGAAGGCGTTGACTGCCGGGCAGCCCGTCAGCCCAGCGCGTTGTTGATCCGGTCGAAGGCGATCGTCGCGCGCTCGGTGGCGCGCTGGATGGGACGCGGGCCAAGACCGGCCATGTCCGCAAAGGCGGCGGGGTCGAGCCAGTAGGAAGATTCGCCGGGCAGGCCGTGGCCGAGTTGATCGGCCAGACGGGCGGCGAGGTTGAGCAGGCGGGCCAGCGGATGGCTGGACGCAGCGGGAGCATAATGCTCGTCGATGGCCTGCGTCACCTCGCCGGGAAAATGCCACTCCTTGAGAATGGCGGCGGTGGCCTGGTTGCCGGCCAGGCCGAAGGTGTGCTTTTCCCAACCGAGGAGCGGCATATTGTCCGCGGGCCGGAAGGGGGCGACGGGCGCGTGTTCGTCCGCGATGGCGGCCAGCGCGAGCTTGCCGATGGAGCGGAAGAGGCCCGCCGAGTAGGCGGTGGAGGAATCCTCCCGGGCGGAAGCGGCGAGCTCTTCCATCAGCAGGGCGACCAGGATGGCATTGTCGCGCAGGCGCGGGCCCGTGAAGCCGTAAAGCGGATAGTTGCGGAGCGAGAAATGGTCGACGGCGACCGCACCGACGAGGCGGTGGACTTCCCGCAAACCGATGAGGGATGCGGCGTCCTCGATCGAGGCGACGGGCTCGCTCTGTGCGAAGGCGGCGCTGTTGGCGATGCGCAGGAGACGCGCCGCGAGCGTGCTGTCGTGCTTGAGGTGGACGGCGATGTCCTTGAGCGCGGCGTTGGGATCGCGCAGCAACTGCCCGAGCCGGGCCATGATCTTGGGTGTCGCCGGGAAGGACTGGGCGACGCGCAACAAGTTTACCGTAGAATACCTGACCTCGTTCATGCCCGGGTAATCGGTGCCGTTGGGCCCCGGCTGAAGCCATTCTTTGCGCCGCCGCCCGGGCCGGGGACGCAAGCCCTTGCTGGTCAAGCGCGACGGGGCGGACCGATCGCGACAGCTTCAGATTATCATCAACGGCTCACGCGTAACGATGCAGTCGGGTGGGCGTCGGTTTCCATACCGACGCCTCGGCGCGCTCGCGGATCCCCTATCGCCGGTATGTCCCTCGACGGGCTCGGGATCCTGAGCTTGTCGAACGGAGAAACCGGCGACCACCGTTTGGTGACAAACGCGTCAGAGGGAATTTGTCGTTCGACTGCATCGTTTGGCTCACGCCGAGTGCTTCTGCAGGAATTTCCGCAGGTCTTCCGGCACGGACAGGGAAAGATTCGGCACGACCCAGTGGAACAGGCGGTGGATCTCCAACGCCTGGGCGGGCGTCGCGCGGTTGGCCTCGGTCGCCGCGGTGCCGGCGAAGTAATCGAGCGGGCGCCCCGCCACCACCCGCACGAGGCAGTCCTTGAGCAGAAATTCCGCCGCCACCACCATCTTGGTCGCGGGAGAGCGCCAGACATTCAGGCAGGAGCGCCGCGCGCTGGCATATTGCTCCACCAGATATTCCGAGCCGTCCGGCTGGGAGCGCCGGACGTGCTGCTTGAGGGTGGCGCCGAGCGCCACGATCTCCAGAAACTGCCGGTAGGCGCCCAACGTCTCCGTGTCGGCGATGGCGAGCTTCAGCCCGAGAAACATCCGTTCACCCTGCGTGCGATGGTTCGAAATGACGCAGGGCACCACCAGTTCGAAGCCCTCCAGGTCGAGCTTGAGATCGCAGGGCCACCCGGCGGTCGCCGCCACCGACGCGCCGAGCTGCAGCCGCATGCCCTGCTCGGAGCAATTGAGCAGCCGGCATTTCCATTGGTCGCGTCCGCCGACGACCAGCGCGATACGCAGGGGAAAGTCCTCGCTGACGGTGAGACGCTGGCCGCTCTGGCGCTTTTCGGGCGCGACGGCTTTCTCGGACGATTGGAGGATGCGTTTGAAGAACTGCATCGGCACGATGGGAAGGTCGGTGGAAGTGGGTCGGAGCCGGTCGCGTCGTTCGGCCGGCGTGCGGGAGCCGGTATTTCATCGGCGGGACCGCCGGGCGTCAACCTTTGCCGCAGACTCCCCTTCCACTGCTACGGCTTCGCTCCGGGCAGTGCGGCCAGCACGGCGATCGCCGCCTCGTTCTTGAATTCTCGGGCGACATCCAGCGCCGTGACGCCGGTTTTCGACACGACCGCCGGATCCACACCGGCGCCGAGCAGCAGCTTGATCATTTCCTCTCCACCGCTGGCCGCCGCCTCATGCAGGGGCGTGCCGCCCCGCTCGCTCAGCGTCCGGGGATCGGCCCCGCCAGCCAGAAGGGCGCGCGCGACGGCCACCTGGTTCCTGGCCGCGGCGTGATGCAGCGGCGTCCAGCCGGTGCGATCGAGTTCGTTGGGACGCGCCCGCCGTTCCAGCAACGTCGCCACCAGCGCGACGTTGCCGCGCCCGACCGCGAGGTGCAGCGGCGTGCGCCGGCTGCCGTCGGGCGCGTCGACATCCGCGCCGGCGTCGAGCAGGCAGAGGGCGATTTCCGGGCGGTTGCGCAGGATCGCCTGGTGCAGCGGCAGCAGGCCGCCTTCCTTCCCGCGCTTCGCGCTGTCGGGATTGAGCGCAACATGGCGGCGGACATCGGCGAGGTCGCCCCGGGCGATGGCTTCGTCGATCGTCGCGTGGCGCGGGGCGTCCGCCCCGGCGCAGACCACGCTCCCCACCATCAGACCCACGATGAGCCGGAGAAGATGAGATCCATGGTGCATGATTGGCATCGATCGGATCAGGCAAACTCAGCCGACGAAACGCTGCATGAACCCGGACACGTCGGCCGGCACGCACCTGGCGAGATTGGGCACAACCCATTGGAACAGGTGCTGGATCTCCGCCGATCGGGCCGGTGACGCACGGCGCGCGGTGGCGGGATCGGCCCCGGACAGATATTGCACCGGATATCCCTCCGCGCCCCGCACCAGGCCATCGTTGAGCTGGAATTCGAAAGCCGCCACGGTCCGGTCGTCCTGTTTCCGCCAGACGGTCAGGCGCGACCGCACGTCGCTGGCATATTGCTCCACGAGGTAGCCGATCTTGTCCGGCTCGTTTCTTCTGAACTGCAGCTTGAGCCGGAGGCCCAGCGCCAGGATGTCGAGCACCCGCCGGTAGGCGGCCTGTGTCGCCTCGTCGACCTTCTCGTATTGCAGGCCGTAGATGAGACCCTCGGCTTGCACCCGGACGTTGGAAATGCGGCAGGGAATCTCCAGCACGGTGTCCCGCGAAGTGAGCTTGAGTTCGCCGGCATCACCCTCGGCCGCCAGCGCCGCGGCCCCGAGCTGCATGCTCGCGCCCTTTTCGGAAAAATCGACCAGGCGGCCCTTCCAGTCCCAACCGACCCGCGAACTGCTCAACCGGGCGCCCGCCGCATCGCGCCCGATGAAACTGAGCACGGCCTTGAGAGGAGACTTCGGGTTGACGACATAGCGCTGCGTGCGGCGGCGCTCCGGGCGGGTGATGACCAGCGGTGCGACCACCCGCTCCGGCTCCGGGTGCTTGAAGATGCGCCTGAATAAATCCATCGGCTGACGGGGGAAATTGCGACCGCTGCGGCATCGCGTCAACCCTCCCCTCGCCCCGCGGCGCGGCGTTCCTGGGCGGATATTCTTCCGGCTTCCCTCGCCGCCTTCGTGGCCCAACACTGCCGGCATGAAAACACGCACCCTTGGCCGCACCGGACTCAACGTTTCCGTCGTCGGCGTCGGCACCTGGCAATTCGGCGGCGAGTGGGGCCGCACCTACACCGCCGCCGATGCACGCGAGGTTCTCGCCGCCGCGCGCGACTGCGGCATCAACCTCATCGACACCGCCGAATGCTATGGCGACCACCTCTCCGAGCGGCTCATCGGCGAAACCCTGCCCGGCAACCGCGCCGACTGGATCATTGCCACCAAGTGGGGCCACAAGTTCCACGAGTGTTTCAAGCGGGACGCGTGCGTCGGCCCGGCCGACCTGCTCGAGCAGCTCGACGCCTCGCTCAAGGCGCTGCGCACCGACCACGTGGACCTGCTGCAATTCCACTCGGGCAACGACGCACAGTTCGCCACTCCCGGCATGTGGGAGGCCGCCAACGAGGCCAAGCGCCAGGGCAAGGTCCGCTTCCTCGGCAACTCCATCAGCAGCAACACCACCGACGCCTCCCAGGTGGACCGCTCGACCGACGTCGGCGTGGACGTCATCCAACTCGTCTACAACCGCCTCGAACGCGGGCCCGAGACCTCCGTCCTCCCCTCCTGCGTGCGGCAAAACCTTGGCGTGCTGGCCCGCGTGCCGCTCGCCAGCGGCTTCCTCTCCGGCAAATACAAGCCCGGCCACAAGTTTCCCGACAACGACGTGCGCGAGGTCTGGATGAAGGCGAAACAGGACCGCATGCTGCAGGAGGCCGGGCAGATCGCCGCCACCGAGGTGCCCGCCGGCGTGCCGATGGCGCAGTGGGCGCTCGCGTGGGTGTTGAAAAACCCGGCGGTCACCGCCGTGATCCCCGGCTGCAAGGACGCAGCCCAAGTCCGCGCCAACGCCGCCGCCGTCGCGCTGCTGTAGCGGTCCATGAGCGTGCCCCCGGCCGGGAGTTGACCGCCGGCCGGTTCGGCGGACGGCATGGAATCCGGCCCGGAAGTTGCTTCATCCGGGTTTCAAAACCCAAACCTCCCATGCCCGCCCTCATCACCGCCGAACGCCCCGACACCCCGGATGCGATGCTCCTGATCGACGAGCTCGAAAAGCATCTGGCCTCGTTCTATCCGCCCGAGAGCCGGCACGGGTTCAGCGTGGAGCGGCTGATCGGCGAGGGGGTTGCGTTCTTCGTGTTGCGCGCCGATGGCGAACCCGCCGGTTGCGGCGGCATCAAGCTGTTTGGTCGCGAGTATGGCGAATTGAAGCGGATGTATGTGCGTCCGCAGTTTCGCGGCGCCGGGCTCGGCCGGTTGCTCGTGGACCATCTGGCCGCTCACGCGCAGGCGAACGGCGTCACGGTGCTGCGCCTCGAAACCGGCATCCACCAACAAGCCGCCATCCGGATGTATGAGCGCGCCGGGTTCCGCCGGATCGCGTCCTTCGGGCCCTACGTCGACTCTCCGTTGAGCCTCTGCTTCGAGAAAACGCTGGTGGCGGGATAGCGCGGTTATTTCACGCGCCGAATGATAGCTGGCGGCAGTCTGTTCACTGTAGCCGCAGCGACCTCGCTGCGGCTGGCTGACCGAATCAGGCGCCCTTCACCTCGAGCGGGAGCTCGATCCGCGCGGACACGGCCTTCCCGTCCTTGCGGGCGGGCGTGAATTGCCACTGCGAGACGGTGTCCAGCAATTGCCGGTAGGAAGACTGGTCGTTGGTCGACGCGACGCGAACGTTGCGCGCCCGGCCGAATTCGTCGATGGTCATGGTCAGCTTGACCGAGGAGCCGGAATGGCGCTCGGGCAGCTCGATGGGTTCCGTCGTCCTGACCGGCACCGGCGCCTCGAACTTGATGGCGGCATTCATCTGGCCGTGCGCGTGGGTGGTGGTGGCGAAGGCGGAGGTGGACAACAGGCCACCCGCGAGGGCGGCGGCGAGGAAGATTTTGTTCATTTTCATTTGGCGTGGAGTCCGCGGGAGGCGGAGCAGTTGCGGGGGGTTATTGTTTGGTTGCGAACTGCGGGAAGAACCCGAGGGGCTCGCAAAAGTTTCGGATAAAACTGTGCCTCTCCCTTTGCAATGCGCGTGCCAACGAATGCAACGAGGTGTTAGTCGCTGGCATCAAACGACAAAAGGGATTCCTCCACCGGTGCGCCCCGCGCCGGATTTTGCGAAACTGAAACCAAGGCTTCCCGCGCGTGGGATTTTTTCGGAGCAGCCGCGCAGTTCCAGTGGCCGCCAGGCGCACATAAGGTGATGAAGACGGCGCCCCATTTTCCAGCGCAGAGATCTCCCTGCATTCTTCATGCTTCTGCGCCCCCTCCGTTTGGCCCCATCGGCCGGCCCGTGCAATCGCCTAGACTTACCGGTTCGCATCGCGCACCCTGATCGCACCCCAACATATAGGCAGACGTAATTGCTCCCGACGTCCCGCAAGGCTTCGTCGAGAGTTTATCGGACTGGATCAGCACGAACGCACCGGACTGTTTTACCGGACCTTCTTTGGCGGTCGCACAACACAACCCATGCCGTCACCCATCAAGATCCTGATTGTTGATGACAACCCGGTCGATGCCGGGCTCATGGTTGCGGAGCTGTGCCGGGCCGGACTTGACCCGGAGTGGCAACGGGTGGACTCGGAAGCAGCCTATCTCGCCCAGCTGCCCCGGGGATACGATCTGGTGCTGGCCAGCGACCGGCTGCCGCAATTCAGCGGACTCCGGGCACTGACCCTGTTGCGACAGGCCGGTCATGAGACGCCGTTCATTTTGATCGCGGACACGCCGGGAGAGGACGCCGCCGTGGCGGCGATGAAGGCGGGAGCAACCGATTATCTGAGAAAAACCCGTCTCGACCATCTCGGCGAGTCCGTCGCCCTGGCGCTAAAAGCCCGGCGCCTGCAATCGGAGCAACTGCCCACGAAGCAAAAGCCGTTCCTGCCGGCCGCCACCGAAGAGATCGCCACCCAGGCTCAGCTTCTCCAGGCGCAGAAAATGGAAGCCATCGGCCAGCTCGCCGGCGGCATCGCCCACGATTTCAACAATTCGCTGACGGTCATCACCGGCTACACGCGCCTGCTGCTCGACAACAGCGAGCTGCGCGAACCCATGGCCGATCAGCTCCGGCAGGTCTACACGGCCGGCATGCACGCCGCCAACCTCACGCGGCAACTGCTGCTCTTCAGCCGCCGTCATGCCATCAACAAACGGGTGATCGATCTGAACGAGCATCTGACGGAACTCACCCGGGTGCTCGGGCGGGTGCTTGGCGAGGCCATCCGGCTGGAGGTGAAGCTCGACCCGGCGCTGCCCGCGCTCAACGCGGACGCGGGCATGATCGAGCAGATCCTGATGAACCTCGCCATGAACGCCCGTGAGGCCATGCCGAAAGGCGGGGTGCTGAGCATCGGCACGACGATCACGGAAATCGGCAAATCCGAGGCTGCGCACCACGCGGGCGCCCGGCCAGGCCCATTCATCTGCCTCACCATCGGTGACACCGGCTGCGGCATCACGCCCGAACATCTGCCGCGGATCTTCGAACCCTTCTTCACCACCAAAGCCCCCGCCACAGGCACCGGTCTGGGCCTCGCAACCGTGTTCGGCATCGTGCAGGAGCACGGCGGGTGGATCGAGGTCGAGAGCCAGCCCACCACGGGCACTCGGTTTCGCATCCTGCTCCCGCCAGTCTCCGGGCAACCGGTGAACCATGCTTCCGCACCGGCTGAATCCGCCGGTTTGGCCGGCAATGGTCTCGAGACCATCCTGGTGGTGGAGGACGAAGCCCCCGTGCGCGATCTCGTCGTGGCGGTGTTGGAGCACTACGGTTACCGCGTGCTGCAAGCCGACAATGGCGCCACCGCACAGGAGGTGTGGAAGTGGCACTCGCACCGGATCGCGCTGCTGCTGACAGATGTGGTCCTGCCGGACGGTATGAGCGGAGCGGAGCTCTCGGAGCAGATGCAGCAGGAAAAGCCCGGCCTGAAAGTCGTGCTCATGAGCGGCTACGCGAGCGAATACGCCGGCAAACTCTTCCCCCGGCGACCTCAGGTGCGCTTCATTCAAAAACCTTTCACGCCGCAGGCCCTCGAGAAAATCGTGCGCGAGGTCCTCGACGAACCGGCGCCCCAGACACCAGCCGACACGCGGTCCGGCGCAAACACTCCGCCCGGAAATGATGCCCGGGGCATTTGATCAGATCCATCATGCTCCGCTTCATTGATCGGCAGCTCTGTGGCCCGGGTCTCCCGACCCGTGATCCCCATACTCACGGGTCAGGAGACCCGGGCCACTTTCCAGCCAAGCCGGGACCAGCTTCAAGGGGGGCAAACCCAGAGAGAGAGCGAAAGACCATCCGGCCGTTACCCTGCCGCCTTGCGATTGTCGCAAGGGTAGACAACATGAGCACACTATCCTTGGGCACCCCGGATCCGAAAGCCAGGTCCCTGCAGCCTTCCTGCCAACCTGGACCAAGACCGGATCGGCGTTTTGAAACCGCCTGCGCAACCACCATGAACCCCATCAGCAAAAGCCGCCTCCCAGCAGGTTTGCCCAAGGCCCGCTGGCCCGAGCGCGAGTTCCTGTGCGCATTGCTCGGCGCGCTGCTGGCCGCCCCCCTTCCTGCCGCGGTAAACGAACCGCACGGCCTCGCCGACCTCAGCCTCGAGGAACTGATGAACGTCACCGTCACCTCCGTTTCCAAACGGGAGCAGAAACTGAGCGACGCCGCCTCGGCGATTTCCGTGCTGTCCAATGAGGACATCCGCCGCTCCGGCGCCACCACGATCATGGAAGCCTTGCGGTTGGTGCCTGGGGTGAACGTGGGCCAGGTCAATTCCGCCCAGTGGGCGGTTTCGGCGCGCGGTTTCAACGACTTGTTTTCCAACAAGCTGCTGGTGCTAGTCGATGGACGCGCGGTCTACAATGGGCTGTTCGCCGGTGTTTTCTGGGATGCACTGCAGGTCATGCTCGACGATGTGGACCGCATCGAGGTGATCCGCGGGCCCGGGGCCACCGTGTGGGGCGCCAATGCCGTCAACGGCGTCATCAATGTCGTCTCGCGCAGCGCGCGCGACACGCAGGGCGGTCTGCTTTATGGCGGCGGCGGTGATCAACACGAGTGGATGGGCGGAGTGCGCTACGGCGGCCAGGCCGGCCCGAACACCTACTACCGCGTTTTCGCCAGCGCCCACACGGAGTCGGATTCCCCGCTGGCCAACGGCACGCCGGCCCATGACAGCTGGACGGGGCGGCATGGCGGCTTCCGCCTCGATCATTACCCTTCGGACACCACTCATCTGACCTGGCAGGCTGATGCCACTGAAGTGAGGCTCGATGACGGCTCGGTCCGCGAACACAATCTTAACACGCTGGGCCGCTGGACCCGTCAGCTGTCCGATCGCTCCAGCCTGGAGGTGCAGGCTTATTACGACCGGATCTTCCGCGATGATCTGGCGGTGGCCAAGGGTCATTCGGACACTTTCGACCTGACGGCGCAGCACACGTTTGGGCTGGGCGAGAAACACAATATCATCTGGGGCGGCGGCTACCGGTATAGCGATATCCAGCTGGCGCCGACCAACGCATTGATCCAAGTGCGGCGCGATCGTTCCCGGCTGCAGTTGTTCAGCGCCTTTCTGCAGGACGATTTCCAACTTGTTCCGGACAAGCTCATCCTCACCACCGGTTGCAAGCTGGAGCATAACGACTACACCGGATGGGAGTTCCAGCCCAACCTCCGGGCGGTGTTCAAACCCACCCGCGAATCGACCGTTTGGGCCGCGTGGTCGCGCGCGGTGCGCACGCCCAATGCCGTCGAAGGCAGGGATATGATGGGCATACCAGCCGGCGCGCCGTTCGTTGGTCCCGCCGGCGGTTTCTACCTGCCGATCAGTGTGGGCAACGCCCGGCCCGACTCTGAAGTGCTGCGGGCTTATGAGGCAGGCTATCGGATCCAGTCATCCCGCCACGTCAGCGTGGAACTGGCGCTCTTCTACAACCATTATAGTGAACTGATCGGCACACGCGATATCCGGCGGTTCGTGCCCGGAGTGCCGTTTGGCATCGCAGAAATCCCCTCGGTCAACCTGCGCACCGGCCAAAGCTACGGAGGGGAAGCCTCCGTGACGGTGTCCCCGGTGGACCGGTGGCGGCTGACCGCGAGCTATTCCCGGTTGGTGGTCTTGCTGCAGGGGCCGGGAGGCGTGCGGGACCCGACCTCAACCGGCTCCCCCGGCTATCAGGCCATGCTGCGCACTTCCCATGATCTTACCCGGCGCACCAGCCTCGATGTCCAATTGCGCAAGGTGGCGGCGATCACCCGCGTTCCAGCCTACGTCACCGCTGATCTTCGCCTGGCGTATTTCTGCACCGACCTGATCGAACTTTCCCTGGTCGGACAGAATCTGCTGGAGCGGCAGCACCCGGAGCAACCGCTGTTGCCGTTTATCGTGGTCGCGGAAGTGCCGCGCAGTGTCTATGCGAAACTCACCTGGCGCTTCTGAACCTGTCGGACATGAAACCCCTGTCGCACCTAAACCGTTCCCACCACCACCCTTTACTAGGGATTGAGCGGCTGGCATCGCTTAGCGCTGCCACTGGCATATTGCTGGCCATTCCGGTTTTCGCCGTCACTTCCGCCCAGACACCGGGGGCGGATCTCGCCGACCTGAGCCTCGAGGAACTGATGAACGTCACCGTCACCTCGGCTTCCAAGCGCGAGGAGAAACTGGGCGACGTCGCAACCGCCATCACGGTGCTGTCCAACGACGACCTGATCCGCTCCGGCGCCACCTCGCTCCCGGATGCCCTGCGCCTCGTGCCGGGCATGGCCGTGGGATTCTCCAATGCGCATGACTGGTCGGTGGCCGTGCGCGGATTTGGCGGAGTCTATTCCAACAAGCTGCTGGTTCTCGTGGACGGACGCGCGGTTTACAGTCCTTTCTTCGCCGGGGTCTACTGGAACCAACAACAACTCATGCTGGAGGATCTGGATCGGATTGAGATCATCCGCGGGCCGGGCGCGACCGTCTGGGGTGCCAACGCGGTCAACGGCGTGATCAATGTGGTCAGCCGCAGCGCCCGCGACACCCAAGGCACCCTGCTCTACGGAGAGGCGGACAATCCTGGACTGGTGCGAGCCGGCGTCCGCTACGGCGGCCGGATCGGGGCAGACACTTACTTCCGTGTTTTCGGCAGCTATCAGGAAGACGGCAACCGTTCGTTAACCGCCGGTGGCAACCTCCAGGACAGTTGGGACGGCCGGCGCGGCGGCTTCCGGGTGGATCACCATCCGGACACCGACACCACCCTGACCTGGCAGATGGATGCGACGCAGGCCAACTTTGATGCAGGTGCTTCTCAAGGATACAATTTCAACACGCTGGGCCGCTGGGTCCGCCGGGGAGCCGACCAATCAGGCTCCGAACTGCAGGCGTATTTCGATCACACGCTCTATGATTCCGCCACACTGCTCCGGGCCGTCGCGGACACCTTTGACGTGACCGTGCAACATAACTTCGCGCCCAGCCCGCGCCAGAACATCACGGCCGGGCTCGGATACCGTTTTATCCGCATCAACGCCGGCCAGAACAGCCAGACCGTGACAGTGCGAAACCCTCGCGCTGACCTGCACCTGTTCAGCGCGTTCGCCCATGACGAGTTTACACTCGTGCCGGACAAGCTCACCCTGACCGCCGGCGCCAAACTCGAGCACAACGACTTCACCGGCTCCGAGATCCAGCCCAGCCTCCGGGCCCTGTGGAAACCGAAGTCGCAGCAAAGTGTGTGGGCGTCCGTCTCGCGCGCCGTGCGGACGCCGAGCATCTTCGAGGGCAAGGACATGTTCCTGATCGCCTACGGCCAGCCTTTCACCGGCCCTGATGGCGGACTCTATCTGCCCTCGCTCACGGGCAACGCCAGGCCCTCCTCGGAAATCCTCTGGGCTTACGAGTCGGGTTATCGCCATCAACTCTCGCCCCGCGTCAACCTCGACCTCGCGCTTTTTCTCAACGATTACCACCGGCTCATCTATTATGGGGATATATCCCGCCTGATTTCCGGCAGCCCGTTGGGCATTGCCGAAATCCCGATTATCAACCTGCTGCGCGGTCGCAGCTACGGCGGTGAAGCCCAGATCAGTTTTGCTCCCACCGACTCCTGGCGGTTGATCGGCGGTTATTCGATCATCTCCATGCAGCTATACGGCCCGCCTGGAACGGCCAGAGACGCCTCTCTCTTCCCGCCGCGACACCAGCTCAGCTTGCGCTCCGCTTATGATTTCTCCCGCCGGGTCAGCTTCGACGCCCAGCTTCGCTTGGTGGATCGGATCCCTTCAGTCCCCGCCTATTTCACGGCCGATCTCCGGCTGAACTGGCGCTGCACCGACCGACTCGAGCTCTCGCTGATGGGACAGAACCTGCTGGATCCGCAACACTTGGAGCAAGCCGAACTCTCGGGATTCAATGCCGCCTCGGAAGTGCCGCGCAGCGTGCGGGCGAAACTCACCTGGCGCTTCTGATGCCCGCACCCGCCATGAAGCGATTCTCGCATACGATCCGGCGGCTCGCGATCTGCGCGACCCTGGTTCTGCTGGCCGCGACCCCGGGCTTGGTGCAGGCCGAGGTCACCAAGGAATACCAGGTCAAGGCCGCCTTCCTCTATAATTTCACCAAGTTCGTCGAGTGGCCGCCCGCCCGATTCGCCGACGCGCAGCGCCCCATCGTCATCGGCATCGTGGGCCGCAATCCCTTCGGCGACGAACTCGCCAAGATAACCGGAGGCCGGAAAATCAACGGCCGCGACATCGTGATCCGGCTCGTCGCATCCGAGGCGGAGGTGCTGTCGGCCGACCTCATCTTTGTCAGCGTCGGCGAGGAGGAACACCTGCCGGATCTGACCGGGACGCTGCAGCAGGCCGGCATCCTGACCGTCGGCGAATCACCGCGGTTTGCCGCCGCCGGGGGCATGATCACATTCGTCCTGGAACGCGACAAGATCCGTTTCCAGATCAACCAGGCGGCCAGCGAGCAGGCCGGCCTCAAGATCAACGCGCAGCTCCTCAAGCTGGCGATCACCGTGCAGCGGAAGTCCTGACCCTCCCGCCATGCCCAAGCATTTCTCCAACCTGCCCATCCGGAGCAAACTGGTGCTGATGTTCCTGCTCACCAGCGGCCTCGCGCTGCTGCTGGCCAGCGTGAGTTTCATCGCCTACCAGCGGTTCACCTACAAACGCGACATGGCGCGCGATCTCACGATCACGGCCGACATGATCGCCTTCAACAGCGCCTCCGCGCTGTCATTCGACGACTCCGGCTCGGCTACGGAAACCCTGCGCGGCCTGGTGGCGCAGCCGCACCTCATGGCCGCGTGCGTCTACGGCAAGGACGGCCAGGTGTTCGCCACCTACCAGCGCGATCGCAAACCGGTCGCCTTCAGCCCTCCGCCCGCGGCGGCCACCGCCCGGTTCGTCGACGGCCACCTGGATATCTACCGGCCGGTCATCCTGGGCGGCGAGACCATCGGCACCATCTATCTGCGGGCCGACCTGGACGGACTCAGCGCCCAGATGCGAAGCTTCAGCCTGATCGTCGGGCTCGTCATGTTCGCATCCATCCTCGCCGCCTATGCGCTCGCCCATCGGTTGCAGCGGGTGATTTCCAACCCGATGACGCAGCTCGCCACGGTGGCCGCCCGGGTGGCGACCGAAAAGGATTATGCCCTCCGCGCCCAAAAACATGGCGACGATGAGATCGGCCGGCTCATCGACGGGTTCAACGAGATGCTCGCCCAAATCCAGTCGCGCGACAGCGCCCTCGGGGCGGCGCGCGCCAACCTCGAGAAACGCGTGGAGGACCGCACCGCGGAACTGGCGAACTCGCTGGCGCTGCTCAAACGCGCCCAGAAAGAGGCCGCGCAGGAGCAGGCGCGGTTCAAGTTCATTTTCGAATCCGTGCCGGTGGGCATCTCCCTCGTCGAGATGTCCGGCGAAAGACTGCACCTCGTCAATCCCGCGCACGAGCGCATCACCGGCGTTCCGGCGGCGGAGTCGAGCGCGCCCGGGGTCTTTGAGCGCGCCACTCATCCCGACGACTACCGCCGCCAGCTGGAACTCGCGCAGCCCTTCATCCGGGGCGAAGTCGACCGCTATTCCATCGAGAAACGCTACGTGCATCCCGATGGCCACGTGGTCTGGGCGCTGCTCACCAGCCGCAAGTTCGGCGACCGATCGACCGGCTGGCAGCAATCCGTCACGACGCTCGTCGACATCACCGAGCGCAAGGAAACCGAGGAACGGCTGGCGAAATCCCTCTCCGTGCTGCACGCCACGCTCGAATCGACGACCGATGGCATCCTCGTGATCGATTTCGCGGGGAAGATCTCCAACTACAACCAGAAGTTCGCCGAGATCTGGCGGATGCCGCCGGACGTGCTGGCGACGGGCGACAACCAGCGCGCCATCGACTATGTCCTGTCCCAACTGAAGGATCCCGAAACCTTCACCCGCAAGATCCAATCGCTGCTGACCCAGCCGGAGGCCGCGAGCTTCGATGTGTTGGAATTCGCCGACGGCCGGGTGGTCGAGCGCCACTCGCAGCCGCATCGCGTCGCCGGGGAGACGGTCGGCCGCGTCTGGAGCTTCCGCGATGTCACCGAGCGCAAACGCGCCGAGGAGGAACTGCGTGTCGCCCACCAGCAGTTGCTGGACGCCTCCCGCCAGGCCGGCATGGCCGAGGTGGCCACGGGCGTCCTGCACAACGTCGGCAACGTCCTCAACAGCGTCAATGTGTCCGCCACGCTCGCCGCCGATCACCTGCGCCACTCCAAGGCCGCGAACCTCGCCAAGGTCTGCGAACTCCTCGACCAGAACAAGGCCGACGTCGGCGCCTTCCTCACCAGCGATCCCAAGGGCCGGATCATCCCCGCCTACCTCGGCACCCTGGCCGGCAACCTCGCCGAGGAACGCACGGCGGTGCTGGCCGAACTGAACCTCCTCCGGAAAAACATCGAGCACATCAAGGACATCGTGGCCATGCAGCAGAACTACGCGCGCAATTCGGGCTTCACGGAAACGGTCTCCCTCCCCGACTTGATCGACGACGCCCTGCGCATGAACGCCGGCTCCCTCGCCCGCCACGATGTCGAGCTCGTGCGCGATTACCAGGCCCGCCCCGTCGTGACCACCGACAAGCACAAGATCCTGCAGATCCTCATCAACCTCATCCGCAATGCCAAGTATGCCTGCGACGATTCCGGCCGGGCCGACAAGCGGATCACCGTGCGCATCACCGCCGGCGCAGGGACCGCCCGGGTCGCCATCATCGACAACGGCATCGGCATCCCGGCGGAAAATCTCACGCGGATCTTCTCACACGGCTTCACCACGCGCCAGACCGGCCACGGCTTCGGCCTGCACAGCGGCGCCCTCGCCGCCAAGGAAATCGGCGGGACCCTGACCGCCCACAGCGACGGCCCGCGGAGCGGAGCCACTTTCACCATCGAGTTGCCTTACAAACCGGAATCCACGCCCCATGCAGAACCAGGAGTTTGAGAAAAACCGCCGCATCCTCGTGATCGATGACAACCGGGCGATCCACGATGATTTCCGAAAAATCCTCGCCGGCGAGGGACTGGCACCCGCCGCCAGCGCCATGGAGGAAGTCCTGTTCGGCCAGCCCACCGAGCGCCGCCACACCGTCCAGTTCGAGGTCGACTCCGCCTACCAAGGGCGCGACGGCCTGGCCATGGTGCAGCGCGCCCAGGCGGAAGGCCGGCCCTATGCCATGGCCTTCATGGACGTGCGGATGCCACCGGGCTGGGACGGCATCGAGACCACCGCGCACATCTGGGCGGTCGATCCCGACATGCAGATCATCCTGTGCACCGCCTATTCGGATTACTCGTGGGACCAGATGGCCGAAAAGCTCGGACACTCCGACAAACTCGTGATCCTGAAAAAGCCCTTCGACAACGTCGAGGCGCTGCAACTGGCCATCGCGCTCACGGAGAAATGGCACCTGACCCAGCAGGCCAGATCGCAGCTGGCGAATCTCGAGAAACTCGTCGACGAACGCACCCGCGAACTGCGTTTCGCGAAGGAGGCCGCCGAAGTCGCCAACCGGGCCAAGAGCGAATTCCTGGCCAACATGAGCCACGAGATCCGCACGCCCATGAATGGCGTCGTCGGCATGACCGCACTCCTGCTCGACACCCCGCTCGACGCCACCCAGCACGAGTTCGCCGAGTCCATCCGTTACAGCGCCGACAACCTCCTCACGATCATCAACGACGTGCTCGACTTCTCCAAGATCGAGGCCGGCAAGCTCAACTTTGAAACGATGGATTTCGACCTTCTCGAGACGGTCGAGAACACCCTGGACATGCTCGCCGAGCGCGCCCAAGGCAAGGGCATCGAGCTGGCCATGTCCATGCCGCCCACCGTGCCGCGGTTGTTGTGCGGCGACCCCGGCCGGTTGCGGCAGATCCTCATCAACCTGATCGGCAATGCCATCAAATTCACCGACGGCGGCGAGGTCGTCGTCCGTGTCAGCCTGGTCTCGGAAACCACCACCCACGCGATGGTGCGCCTGGAGGTCCATGACACCGGCGTGGGCATCCCGCCCGAGGCGCAGGACCAGCTCTTCCAAGCCTTCACGCAGGCGGACAGTTCCACGACCCGCAAATACGGCGGCACGGGCTTGGGCCTGGCGATCGCGAAACGCCTCGTGACCCTCATGCTGGGGGAAATCGGGGTGGAGAGCGAACCCGGTAAGGGCTCGACTTTCTGGTTCACGGCCCGCTTTGAAAAACCGGCGGAGGACATCCCGCACACCGACACCGTCGAACACGACGACTGGTCGAACCTCCGCGTGCTCGTCGTCGATGACAACGCCACCAGCCGGCAGATCCTGCGCCATCAGATCTTCGCCTGGAAGCTCCAGAAGGGCAGCGCCGCCAGCGGCCATGAGGCCCTCAGGATCTTGCGCGAGGCCGTGGCCGCCGGTCATCCCTACAGCGTGGCCCTGCTCGACATCGAGATGCCCGAGATGGACGGCCTGACCCTCGCCCGCGCGATCAAGGCCGAACCCGCCCTCGCCGCCACCCATCTCATCGCCCTCGCCCCCAAGGGTCATCAGCCGGAAGCCGCGGAGCTGGCTGCAGCCGGCATCGCCGCCACGCTAGGCAAACCGGTCAAGCAGTCGCGTCTGCTCGATTGCCTCGTCAATGTCATCGGCCACAAGGACATCGCCCGGCTCGGGGCCAAGTCCGCGGCCTCGGCCCAGCCGCTCCTCTCCCCCGGCCTGGCCGCCCGCCTGTCCACCGCCAAGGTGTTGCTGGCCGAGGACAACGAGGTCAACCGCCGGGTCGCCATCGGCCTGCTGAAGAAACTGGGTTGCACCTTGGACACGGCCCGCAACGGTCTGGAAGCCGTTGCCGCCATGGACCGCACACCCTATCAACTTATCCTGATGGACTGCCAGATGCCCGAGATGGACGGCTACGAGGCCACGCGGGCCATCCGCAAGCACGAGCAGGATCCGGCCGGCCCCCGGAATTCGCGTGTCCATATCATCGCCCTCACGGCCAGCGCGATGTCGGGCGACCGCGAGAAATGCCTGGTCGTCGGCATGGACGACTACGTCAGCAAGCCCATCCGCGTCCCGGAATTGGTGGCCGCGCTGGAACGCTGGCAAGCCGACACCTATCCTGCCCGCGCCAGACCGACCGACCGTTCCTCATGAAAATCCTCGCCGTTGAAGATCACGCCATCGCCCGCACGATCCTGCGCCGGGCCCTGCAGCAGCTCGGCCACGAGGTCATCGAGGCGGAAAACGGCGAGATCGCCTGGCAATTGTGGCAGCAGGATCCCGTGCGCGTGCTGGTGTGCGACTGGATGATGCCGCATCTCGACGGCTTGGAGCTGTGCCGGCGCATCCGGGCCCGCACCGATATTCCCTACACCTACTTCATCCTGCTCACCGCCCGGGGGGCCACCGTGGAAAACCGGCGGGAGGCGACGGAAGCCGGCATCGACGACTTCCTGTCCAAGCCCCTCGAACCGGCCGACCTGTGGATGCGCCTGCGCGTGGCCGAGCGCATCATCCAGTGGGTCTCGCAGGTCCAGCGGCTCGAAGCGCTCCTGCCCATCTGCTCCTACTGCAAAAAAATCCGCGACGACCACAATTACTGGCAGCAGATCGAAGGCTACATCCAGGAGCGCACCGGCAGCCAGTTCAGCCATTCCATCTGCCCCGATTGCTACAAGCAGGTCGTGGTGCCGCAGATGGAGGCCGAGGGGATTGTCATCCCCCCGGAGCCGCCAAAGCCACGCACGCCACGCTGAACCGTCCGCGGATATCGCGACCGACCCTTCAGACGGATCAGGCCGTTGTGACGGCCGGTCAGGATCCGTCCGCGTCCACCAGCTCGAGCGGCAGCATGACCTTCGAGGCCACCGCGATGCCGTTCTTGCGGGCGGGAGTGAACCGCCACTGCGATACCGCGGGAACGATGCGGTCGGAGAGGCCCTGATCCCCGCGTGAAACAATCCTGATGTCATCCGGCTGGCCGGCGGCATCAACGGTCAGTGAAAGCATGACCGTCGCCCCCTCGTGGCTGCGCGGCAACCCGGTGGGCGGGACGACCCTGACCGGGACGGGCGCCTCGAACTTGAGCGCCGAGGTGGACTGGTGGTGCGCGTCCGTGGTGGTCGCAAAGGCCGGGATGGAGAGCAGGCCGCCGAGGACGGCACTGACGAGGACGAGGTGCTTTGTATTCATGATGGGATGCCGCGCGAGCGGAGTGTTTTCTGTTTTTGTTGTGGTGACGTTCTTTGTCAGCGCGGTGTGTCAGGCCCGTTGCCGTGCCCATGCTTACAACCCGGCAAGGGCGCGGTTGGTTACAACCTTATGGGGAAAATAATGGCGGCGGCAGCTCTCATGCCGTCACCGGGCGCCGCAGGCTCCGATCGCGCCGGAGCACGAGCATGCTGTTGCTGCCGGCGAAGAACTCGTAGTCCACCGGCACGACCTCGCCCCGCACCCCGTCGGCGGCCAGGTCGGCCAGCAGGCGTTCGAGTTCCGCATAAGGCCGCCCGCCCGCGCCGCACACCGGATGGATCCGCACCTCCCCGGTCGACACGCGCACCAGTTCGCGGCAGGCCGCGAGATGCCACGCATAGTCGAAGCGCGCCGCGTAGATGAACAGCAGGTGCGCGCAGAGCACGAGCGAGAAGCCCTGGTCGAGGAACGGCAGCATGGGCAGCGCCGCGCGCACATAGCGGCCGTGCCGGGCGTTGTTGTCGTAGTCGGCCAGGAACCGCCGGGCCGCGAGGCGCCGGTCGGCCTCCGCGGCATCGAGGGATTTGAAAGTCTTCAGCCGGAACAGCCGCCGCTTGGCGCGCATCTGCGCGAACATCCGGTGGTAGTCCGCGCGCACCTGCGCCGCGAGCTGCCCGGCCGGGCGGTCGTAGAGCGGATCGACCGCCACGGCATCGATGCCGCGCCGGACGGCCTCGGCCGCGAAGGACGACGGACCCGCGGCGACATCGAGCACGGCGGTCCGGCGCAGTGCCGCCGGATCGAGGGCGAAAAAGCGCGTGTATTCCTCGAACGAGCGTCCGAAGAACGACACGGTCGGGAGTTCCATCTGCAGCCTGGGAGCAGGCGGTGGTGGGGCGAGGAGCTGGGACATGGGCGGGATGGGTTGCGTGCTGGGAAAACAAAAAGCCCGACTCGGAGGAGTCGGGCTCGGGTGGAAGTGGTTTTTTAAATCTGCGGTTACGTATGCACCATGCTTCGCCGAGCCCGGACAGGCAGCCAAAGACGCTTCGCGACGGCCATTTTGGCGATCGTCGGATTCGAGCGAATGGAGGCGGAGTGGTTCACGGCCGGAGTTGATGCGGACTTTTTCCGCGCCGTGCAAATACAATTTTTTTGCCGGGCGACCGGCCCGGACAAACACCGGGCTGGCAGCAGCCAGCAACGGTGTAGCTGCACCCGCACGGCGGCTTGTCGCCACCGGCCGCTTCTGCTCCACTGCCCGCATGTCCACCTACACCGCCGAGATCCGCTGGAACCGGGGCGAACAGAAGTTCACCGACAACCGCTACAGCCGCGCGCACGCCTGGAAATTCGACGGCGGCGCCGAGGTGCGCGCGTCGGCCTCGCCCCACGTCGTGCCGCTGCCGATGTCCGACGCCACCGGCGTCGATCCCGAGGAGGCGTTTGTCGCCGCCCTCTCCAGCTGCCACATGCTCTGGTTTCTCTCCATCGCCGCGAAACGCGGCTACGTCGTCGACACCTACGCCGACGACGCCGTGGGCATCATGGAGAAGAATCCCGCCGGCAAACTCGCGATGACGAAGGTCACGCTGCGCCCGCTCGTCGCGTTCAGCGGCGCAAAACTCCCCGACCGCGCCGCGCTCGACGCCCTGCACCACGCCGCGCACGCGGAGTGCTTCATCGCCGCGTCCATCCGCAGCGAAGTCGTGCTCGAGCCGCGAACGGCATAAAGTCCCGCTCCTGCCGCGACCGTCTAAGCCGAACGCATGCAGTTGGACGGCCAATCTCCACTGGAGAGTCGCGCACCAAATGGTGGAACCCGTCCTCCGGACGGGTTGTTGGACACACGCCAAGGCAAACAGGTCCGGACCGGTTCCACCCACATCAACTCCTAGGAAACAGTAAATTGTAGGGGCGCCCCTTCAGCCGTCGCCGGGCCTATGGCTGACAGGCGTGGACCCCGCGGGCGGCGTCAAGCGCCGCCCCTACAAGAAACAACCCTGTTTCTTCCCGTCCGGAGCAAAATGCGTTTTTGCGGTTTAGGGCCGCATGATCCCGGCAAAGGCCTCAACTACGGTCCCGGCGGCTGGTCCCTCGCGGGCTTGGCCACCTTGACGCCGGCGTCGCGCAGGAGGTCGTCGAGATGTGAGGGTTTCTTCGCACGGTGCGGCCGGGCGGTGGCGGCAGCGAGGCGGGCGCCGGGTGCCTGCATTCCGCAGGGCGTGATGTGCGGCGGCGGGGTGACGTCCACGGTCTTCTGTTTCCCGTCGAGCAGACGCGCGGCCATGTCGCCGAGACCGAGGCGGGTCATGGATTTGCGGAGCGCGGCCTTCATCTCGGGCTTATACCAGAAGAAGAAGCTCCGCTGCTCCTGCTTCTCCTCGGGCGTGCGGGCGACGCAGACCTCCGCGCCGTCATAGGGATGGACGCCGGTGGCGTAGATCTCGGTGGCGACCGTCATCGGCGTGGGCGTGAAGTCCTGCACCTGCTCGAGGCGGAAGCCGAGATCCTTGGTCTTGAGCGCGAGCTCGGCCATGTCCTCGGGCCGCGAGCCGGGGTGCGAGCTGATGAAATACGGGATGATCTGCGTCTTTTCCTTGCCGGCCTTCTTCGCGGCGCGGTCGAACTTCTCCTTGAACTTGTAGAAGAGCTTGAAGCTCGGCTTGCGCATGACGCGGAGCACGTGATCGCTCGTGTGCTCGGGCGCGACCTTGAGGCGGCCCGACACATGGTGCTGTGCGAGCTCGTCCACGTAGCGTTCGTGACTGGCCTTGGCCTGGGGCGAGGCGCCCTTCTCGTGCAGGAACAGGTCGTAGCGGATGCCGCTGGTCACGAACGCGTGGTTGACGCCCTCGGTCTCGCGCACGCTCTTGTAGATGTCGAGCAGCGCGGTATGGTCGGTGTCGAGGTTGCGGCAGACGTCGGGCCAGATGCAGCTGGGGCGGACGCACTCGTCGCAGATCCACTGCTCCTTGCCCTTCATCTTATACATGTTGGCCGAGGGGCCGCCGAGATCGCTGATCGTGCCGCGAAAATCGGGCATCTGCTTGATGGATTCGACCTCGCGCAGGATGGAGGTCTTGCTGCGACTGGCGACGAACTTGCCCTGGTGCGCCGAGATCGTGCAGAAGCTGCATCCACCGAAGCACCCGCGGTGCATGTTGATCGAGTGCTTGATCATCTCGTAGGCGGGAATCGGCCCGCGCTTGCGGTATTTCGGATGGGGCAGGCGCGTGTAGGGCAGGTCGAAGCTCGAATCGATCTCCGCCTCCGCCATCGTGGGGAACGGCGGGTTCACCACGAGCAGGCGGTCGCCGGTCGGCTGAAGCAGGCGGCGGGCCTTCACGCGGTTCGACTCGGTCTCGATGTCCTTGAAATTCTTCGCGTAGAGCGCCCGGTCGCGACCGCACTCCTCGTGCGAGTGCAGCGTGAAGTCCTCCCAGTTCTCGTTCTTCGGTTCCTTCGCGCCGGGCGGCAGGAGGACGGCGGTCTGCGGGATGGTGCGCAGCGAGGCGAACGGCACGCCGCGCTTCAGCAGGCGGATGGCCTCCTTCAACGGCGGTTCACCCATGCCGTAAACGAGCAGGTCGGCGCCGCTCTCGGCGAGGATCGAGGGCTTGATCGTGTCGGACCAATAGTCGTAGTGCGTGACGCGCCGCAGGCTCGCCTCGATGCCGCCGATCATCACCGGCACTTCGGGGAAAAGCTTCTTCAGGCACTGCACGTAGACGGTCGTCGCGTAGTCGGGCCGGAAGCCGTGCTCACCGCCCGGGGTGTAGGCGTCCTCGCTGCGAGGCTTCTTGGCCGCGGTGTAGCGGTTGACCATCGAGTCCATGCAACCGGCCGTGACGCCGAAGAACAGCCGCGGCGCGCCGAGTTTCTTGAAATCGCGGAGGTCGTCCCGCCAGTTGGGCTGCGGGATGATGGCCACCCGCAGGCCCTCCGACTCGAGCAGGCGGCCGATCACGGCGGTGCCGAAGGCCGGGTGATCCACGTAGGCGTCGCCGGAAATGATGATGACATCCACGTAGTCCCAGCCGCGGGCTTGCACCTCGTCGGCCGTGGTGGGCAGCCAGCGGGCCGGATCCCAGACGGGTTCCCGGGAGTAGATTTTGTTGGAGGCTGGCGCGGTCGTGGGCACGTCGGGGGCACCATTCACCATTTCAGGGTGGGCGCAAAGCCCGATTTCACCCGGCCAATCTGAGGCTCGCTACCCCCGGCTGAACTTGTCACCTTGGGCTGCCCGAAGATTGTGCCGATAATTGTTTAACCCCATGTCCATTCAATTGCGCTTCGTGGTGCTGATCACGGCCGTGATGACGGTGCTGCTCGCGGGCCTGTGGATGCAGTTGCGCTGGGACGACAGGGAGATCGGCCTGCTCCAGCAGGGCATGACCGCGGAACGCGCGATGCTGGTGGACAAGCTCCTCGATATCACGGGCGACCCGATGAAGGTTTTCGTGACGGACTATTCCCCGTGGGACGAAATGATCGCCTTCGTGGAAAACCCCGGAGCCGAGTGGGCCCGGATCAACATCGTCGACGTCCTGGGCACGCACCAGACGGACGCCGCGTGGGTTTTCCGCCCCGATCTGACCGAGGTGTTCGGCACCGCGGCGGAGGGGCGGGAGGAGTTGCGTCCGTTTCCGCTGTCTCGCGCCACCCTGGCCAAAATCGCCACCGGCCTGGCCGAATCGCATTTCTTCGCGTTCGCGCCGGACGGCAGCCTGATCGAGATCCGCGGCGCTCCCATCCGGCCGTCCGACCTGAGCGCCGTGATTCCCGCCGCCCGCGGCTGGCTGTTTGGCGCACGCCGGTGGGACGAAGCCTACCTCCAGAAACTCTCCCTGCTGGCCGACGGCCAGGCCAGCCTGGTTGCCGCCGATACGCCCGATGCAGACACGCCGGATGACGGGATGGCCGTCACGACACGCAAAGCGCTGCCGGACTGGCAGGGACAACCGATCCGCGTGCTGAAAGTCCGCCATCTCCCGATCGCGCTCGAGCAGATGCGCATGGACAGCAGGGTGGACCTGCTGATCTCCGCGCTGTTCGGTCTCGTGGCGCTGGTCGCCTTTTATTTCGCGACCCGCCACTGGGTGGTCCGGCCGCTCGGGGCACTGGAGTCCAGTCTGGCCCAGCGCAGCACCGCCCCCCTGCAACACCTGCGCGGCAGCAGCCAGGAGTTCACCCGGCTCGGCCTGCTGGTCGAAACATCCCTTCAGCACGAGCAGACCCTGCGCCAGGTATTCGCCGCGTTCAATGCGATCGAGGACGCGGTGTTCATCCTCGATACGGGCACCGGCCGGCTCACGCACGTCAACGACGGCGCGGTGAAACTGCTTGGTTACCGGCACGAACAGCTCCAAGGCATGCGGCTGCGCGACCTGGACGCCGAGCCCGGCGGATCGGCTCATCCCTTGGGACCGCAACCCCAGCCCAGGCCGGATACGCGCCGGTATCGTTGCCAGGACGGCCGGCTGGTGGAGGTGGAAATCCGCGAACAAGCCATGCCGACTTCCGCGGTCACTCCTCTCCGGGTGATCGTCGCCCGCGACGTCACCGAGCTGAAACGCCAGGAACAGCAACGCCTGCAGGCGCAGCGACTCGAGAGCCTCGGCAACCTCGCCGGCGGGGTTGCCCACGACATGAACAACATGCTGACGCCGATCACCATGTTCCTCGAGGAACTGCAACGGACGGATACCCGGCCGAGCCCCGCATTGCTCGCCAGCGTGCGCTCGAGCGTGAACCGCGGCGCCGGCATGCTGCGGCAGTTGCTGACCTTCGGCCGGGGCATCGCCGGGGAAAGACAGTCCCTCGCCGTGCCGCGCATGCTCGACGAAATGGGCCGGATCGTGGCCAGCACTTTCCCCAAATCCATCCGGTTCGAATCCCGGCCGGCCCACAACGTGAGTCCCATCCTCGGCGACGCCACCCAGCTGCACCAGGTGCTGCTCAATCTTTGCGTGAACGCCCGCGACGCCATGCCCAACGGCGGCCGGCTCGTTCTGAGCGCCGACAACCTCGTGATCGACTCCACCAACCGGGAAGCCTGGCAGGACGTCGCGCCGGGCCGCTATGTCCTGATCGAGGTCGCGGATTCGGGCAGCGGCATCCCGGCCGAACAGATGGAGCACATCTTTGAGCCGTTCTACACCACCAAGTCGGCCGGACAGGGCACCGGCCTCGGCTTGTCCACCAGCCTGGGCATCGTCCGCAGCCACGGCGGGGCCATTCTGGCCGAAAGCGAACCCGGGCAGGGCACGCGATTCCGCCTGGTCCTGCCGGCGGCCGACAAGACCGCCGCGGGCGACACCGTGGATCAGCCCGGCGATTTCGCGGGTCAGGGGCGCACCGTGCTCGTGGTGGAGGACGAGGCCAACATCCGGATTCTCCTCGAAAACACGCTGCAACGCCTCTCGCTCAAGGTGCTGCTCGCCGCGGAGGGTGAAGCCGGACTGGCCTTGTTCAGAACCCACCGGACCGACATCGCCCTCGTCATTTCCGACCTTCACATGCCAGGCATGGACGGACTGGAATTGGTCCAGGCGATACGCCGCGAGACACCGGACCTCCCCATCATCATCATGAGCGGACGGGTCGACCGACAGACCGCCGACACCATCTCGACTCTGAAAATCTGCGGGATCGTGGACAAGCCCTTCGGTTACACGCAAATCGTGGAAGCGTTGCGGAAGGCCCTGGCCTGAGCGGTAACGATCGAGTTGAACGACAAATTCCCTCTGTCGGGTTCGCCACCGCTGGGTGGTCGCCGGTTTCTCAGCCGCAGCGCAGGCTGCGCGACTGATCCTGGGCTCGCAGCAGCGAGCAACAGGGCATACCGGCGACAGGGGATGCGCGAGCGCGCCGAAGCGTCGTTATGGAAACCGACGCCCACCACCCGAGGCTGCATCGTTGGCCTGAGGTCGGGCGGCCAAGCGCCCTTGGCTCTTTCGGCCCAAAAATATCTCCGGAGTTGCGCTGGCCGGAATGTTGGGCTCATTTGAGCGCCTTTATCCCATGTCCGCCAAAGTTGAAAACGTCGTCATCGTCGGCACCGGCTGCGCCGGCCTCACCGCCGCCATCTACACCGGTCGCGCCAACCTCTCGCCCCTCGTCATCGAGGGCGTCCTGCCCGGCGGGCAGCTGACCACGACCTCCGAGGTCGAGAATTTTCCGGGCTTTCCCGAGGGCATCGACGGCTACCAGCTGATGCAGAACCTGCGCAAGCAGGCGGAAAAGTTCGGCACCCGCTACGAGAGCGGCACGGTCACCGGCCTCGACACGTCCGCCTGGCCCTACACGCTCAAGCTCGCCGACCGTGAGATCAAGGCGAAGACCGTCATCGTCGCCACCGGCGCCTCGCCGCGCCTCACCGGCATCCCGGGCGAGAAGGAACTTTACGGCGGCAAGGGCGTGACGACCTGTGCGACCTGCGACGGGGCGTTCTACCGCAAGATGGACGTCGCCGTCATCGGTGGCGGCGACAGCGCGGCCGAGGAGGCGCTGTTTCTCACGCGTTTCGCGAGCAAGGTCTACCTCATTCACCGCCGCGACACCCTGCGCGCCTCGAAGATCATGGCCGACCGCGCCACCTCGCACCCGAAGATCCAGCCGGTGTGGGACAGCGTGCCAGTCAGCGTCGAGGGCGTCGCCGAAGGCGCCGTCAGCGGCCTGAAGGTGAAGAACGTCAAGACCGGCGCCGAGACCGTGCTGCCGGTGAAAGGTATTTTCGTCGCCATCGGCCACGAGCCCAACACCGCGGCCTTCAAGGGCGCCGTCGACACGGACGAGCAGGGTTACTTCGTTCCCGCCGGCCACAGCCAGGTGCAGACGAAAACGCCCGGTGTGTATGTCGCCGGCGATTGCGCCGACCATCACTACCGTCAGGCCATCACGGCCGCCGGCATGGGCTGCCAGGCCGCGATCGAGGCCGAGCGCTGGCTCGCCGGAAAAGAGGCCTGAGCCGTGGCTTTCCTGTAGGGCCGGCGCTCGCCGCCGGGCCGCAGCTTGCCGACAAGCCGTTTCGACAGGCGCAAGACCCCTATGGCGTGTCTTCAAACCCACCCATTTATACTTCCTGTCATTCCGAACGAAGTGAGGAATCTCGACGTGCACAGGCAATATCACTTTCGCTGCGGGAGATTCCTCACTTCGTTCGGAATGACAAAACGGATTTGAGGACACTCCCCCGCTTGTCCCGAGGCGGCAGCCCTAAAAAGAGATGAACAAGGCACTGCTCAAAGTCTGGTCGCAGCTCGGCATCCCGGCCGATTACGCCCGGTCGCGGCACATGCCGGTGCAGCGCGAGGCACGGTCGTTGGTGTCGATCGGCCCCGCCGCGGATGATGGAAAACCGGTGCGCCTCACCCCGCGCGCCGCCACCGCCTGGAAACGCATGGTCGCAGCAGCCGCGAACGACGGCGTGGAATTGCTGCCGATCTCCGGCCATCGCAGCGTGGCCAGGCAGGCCCGGCTCATCCGCCGGAAACTGGCGGCCGGACAGGACATCGCTGACATTCTGCGCCTGGTCGCCGCACCGGGTTGCAGCGAGCACCACACCGGACGTGCGATCGATGTCGGCTCGCCGGAGGATTGCGCGCTGGACGAGGATTTCGCCAAGACCGCCGAATTTCGCTGGCTGAACAAGCATGCGGCCCGCTTCGGCTTCCATCTCTCCTATCCGCGGAAAAATGCCCACGGCATCGGCTACGAACCGTGGCATTGGTGCTGTCGCAAATAAAATTGTGACAACGTAAATCACTCCGGGCCATCAGCCTGAGTGTTTATTTGGAATAATTCTAATTCCTACTTGAAACTCAGTCTCTTCTGGCTTGGCTTTGAAACTCCTCCCACGCCATGCCCTCTTCCAAACAAAACCACGCGGTCCTGAGCGAACGGCTCAAGTCCTGTGATGTCCGCCCCACCCCTCAGCGCGAGGTCGTGCTCAAGGTTATTTTGGAAAAACGCGACCACCCGACCGCGGACGAAATCTTCGCCCGCGTGAAGTCGTCCATGCCGACCATTTCGCTGGCCACCGTCTACAACTGCCTCGACACGCTCGTGCAGTGCGGACTGATCCGCCAGGTCAACCTGGAGCGCGCCCCGACCCGCTATTGCCCGAACCTGGATCAGCACGCGCATTTTCACGACGAGGCGACCGGTGAGATTCACGATGTCCATCTGCCGGCAGACCTCATGATCCGCCTGAAGGAAGTCCTGCCCGCCGGCTTCGACGCCCGGAGCATCGACCTGACCTTCCGTGGTTCGGCGGGCTCACCACGCCCTGAGCTGGTCGAAGGGCGTGGTCGCGCCGCCGGCCAACCCCACGGCACCAACTGATTTTTCCCATGAGCCAACTCGAAATCAAAGACCTCCACATCAGCATCGGCGACAAGCCCATCGTCAAGGGCTTCACCCTGACGATCAAGCAGGGCGAAGTGCACGCCATCATGGGCCCGAACGGCACCGGCAAGAGCACCCTCGCCAAGGCCATCGCCGGCCATCCGGATTACACCATCACCGGCGGCGACGTCCTCCTCGACGGCAAGTCGGTCCTCGCGATGGAACCCGACGAGCGCGCCCGCGCCGGCCTGTTCCTCGCCTTCCAATACCCGAGCGAGATTCCCGGCGTCTCGATCGCCAACTTCCTCCGTGCCGCCGTGCAGGCCCGCATGGCCGAGGGCGAGGAACTCGACGCCACCGGCTACTACAAGCGCCTCTACGCCAAGATGGACATGCTGAAGATCGACCGGAAGTTCACCTCGCGCTCCGTCAACGAGGGTTTCTCCGGCGGCGAGAAAAAACGCTGCGAGATCCTCCAGATGGCCATGCTCGAGCCCAAGGTCGCGCTGATGGACGAGACCGACTCCGGCCTCGACATCGACGCGCTCCGCATCGTCGCCGAGGGCGTCAACGCCCAGCGCAACGGCCCGTCCGCTCCCGGCATCATGCTCATCACCCACTACCAGCGCCTGCTCGACTACATCGTGCCCGACTTCGTGCACGTCATGCACGACGGCCGCATCGTGAAGAGCGGCGACAAATCCCTCGCCCTCGAACTCGAGGCCAAGGGCTACGACTGGGTGAAGAAGGAATTCGCCGCCGCCACCGCCTGATTTGCCGGGCGACCGGCCCGGACAAACACCGGGCTGGCAGCAGCCAGCAACGGCGCCCACACCAACCACTACTTCCAGCTCCCGACCATGAAGCCACTATCCGAAACCGAAGGCATGACCACCACCGCGGATGAAGCGGCGGCCAATCCCGTCGTCGGCATCGACCAGACCAAGGGCGACTTCCAATACAAGGTCGACTACGCGTTCGACGCGGGCACCGGCCTTAACGAGGACACCGTCCGCTACATCAGCACCGTCAAGAAGGAGGCGCCGTGGATCCTCGAGTTCCGCCTCGCCGCGCTGAAGACCTTCCTCTCGAAACCCATGCCCACGCACTGGGCGACGAAGGACCTCGAGAACATCAATTTCGACAAGATCCGCTATTATCTCTCGCAGGGACAGAAGCCCAAGCGCACCTGGGACGAGGTGCCGGACGACATCAAGAAGACCTTCGAACGTCTCGGCATCCCGGAGCAGGAGCGCAAGTTCCTCGCCGGCGTCGAGGCCCAGTTCGACTCCGAGGCCGCCTACTCCAACATCAAGGAGATCGTGGCCAAGCAGGGCGTCATCTTCTGCAACTCCACCGAGGGCCTCCGCGAGCACCCGGAGATCTTCCGGAAATTCTTCGGCAAGGTCATCCCGACCGGCGACAACAAGTTCTCCGCGCTCAACAGCGCCGTGTTTTCCGGCGGGTCGTTCATCTACGTGCCCAAGGGCGTGAAGGTCGCGCAGCCGCTGCAGGCCTACTTCCGCATCAACGCCGAGAACTTCGGCCAGTTCGAGCGCACCCTCATCATCGCCGACGAGGGTTCCGAGGTCGTCTACATGGAGGGCTGCACCGCCCCGAAGTTCTCCACCTCCACGCTGCACAGCGCAGTCGTCGAACTCGTCGCGCTCAAGGGCGCCAAGATCCAATACATCACCGTCCAGAACTGGGCGAACAACGTCTTCAACCTCGTCACCAAGCGCGGCGTCGCGCACGAGGACGCCGAGATCAAGTGGATCGACTGCAACATCGGCAGCCGCCTCACCATGAAATACCCCGGCGTCGTCCTGAAGGGCGAGCGCGCCCGCGGCGAGGTCCTGTCCATCGCGCTGGCCAACGACGGCCAGCACCAGGACACCGGCGCCAAGATGATCCACGCCGCCAACAACACGACGTCCAACATCATCGCCAAGTCCATCTCCGTCGGCCAGGGCCGATCCACCTATCGCGGCGTCGTCCACATCCCGAAGCACCTCAAGGGCTGCAAGAACAACACCGAGTGCGACGCGCTGCTGATCAACACCAACAGCCGCACCGACACCTATCCCGCCATCTCGGTGAAGGGCGACCGCAACGCCACGCAGCACGAGGCCAGCGTGTCCAAGGTTTCCGAGGACATGATCTTCTACATGCAGTCCCGCGGCCTCACCGAGGCGCAGGCCATGAGCCTCGCCGTGAACGGTTTCATCAACGACCTCGCCCGCGAGTTTCCGATGGAATACTCCGTGGAATTGAAACGCCTGATCGACCTCGAGATGGAGGGCTCCGTCGGCTGACGCCGCGAAAGGCTGAAAAGCTGAAAGACTGAAGGGCTGAAATGCCCGGACCGCTTTCACCTTCAGCCGAAAGTTCAGCCCTTCAGCTATTCAGTCCTTCAGCCCTTTTATCGCACATTGCCCATGGCATCATCTATCTCCGCTCCCACCACCGCAGCCACCAGCCTCACCGGATCCTTCACCCGCGAAGCCTTCGACGCCCATCTCGCCCGCGTCTCGCATCTGCCTTCGTGGTGGCTCGACCGCAAGCGTGCCGCCTACGGGCGGTTCGCCGCGCTGCCCATGCCCAAACGCACCGACGAGGGCTGGCGCTTCTCCAATCTCGCCACGCTCACGCTCGACGGTTTCCACCTGCCCGCCGCCGTCGCCCTCGACCAGCTGCAGCACCGCGAGCTCGGTGTCACCGGCGCCGGCCACCTCGTCTTCGCCAACAGCCGGCTCGTCGCGCACCAGCAGCTCACGGCCACGGCCGACCGCGGCATCATCTTCGACACCCTGCAGAATGCGCTGCTGAAGCACGGCGACCTCGTGAAGTCGCACCTGCTCGCGCAGCCGTCCAAGCTCGGCTCCGACAAGTTCGCCGCGCTCCACGAGGCCTTCCTTGAGGACGGCGCCTTCATCTACGTGCCCAAGGGGGTCGAGGCCGCGCTGCCGGTCGGCGTGTTCCACTACGCCTGCGGCAACGGCGCCGCCGTTTTCCCGCACACGCTCGTCATCGCCGAGGACAACGCGAAGATCACCGTCGCCGACTTCTTCCGCTCCGACGCCGGCTCCCCGAATTTCGCCCCCGGCCTGCCGCTCAACCAGTTCGCCTGCGGCGGCAACGACCTCTACGCCGGCCACGGCGCGTCGGTCACCTACATCGCCATGCAGGATTGGAGCCGCGGGACGCTCTCCTTCCAGTTCAACGCCACCGTCGCCCGGCGCGACGCCAAGGTGCTTTCGCTCAATCTCCACGCCGGTGCGCGTCAGGCGCGGCACGAGAGTTTCTCTCAGTTGCAGGCGCCTGGCGCGCATTCGGAGATGCTCGCCCTCACCGTGGCCCACGGCACCCAGGAGTTCGACCAGCGCACGCTGCAGATCCACCAGGCGCCGAACACCAGCTCGAATCTCCTCTACAAGAACGCGCTCCTCGACGCCGCGAAGACCATCTTCTCCGGCCTGATCGTCGTCGATCCCGACGCGCAGAAGACCGACGCCTACCAGAGCAACCGCAACCTGATGCTGAGCGACGAGGCCGAGGCCAACTCGCTCCCCGGCCTCGAGATCCAGGCCAACGACGTCCGCTGCACCCACGGCGCCACCTCGGCCCGCATCGACCGCGAGCAGGAATTCTACCTCGAGGCCCGCGGCATCAAGCCCGCGCAGGCCCAGGAGCTGCTCGTCTTCGGCTTCTTCGAGGAAGTCCTCGGCAAGATCGAGCACCAGGAACTCCACGACATCCTGACCGAGATCATCCGGGAGAAATTCAAGCAGTAGCGAGCAGCGAGTAGTGAGTAGCGAGCATAACCAATCGCCATTTCACTACCGCTTCCCTTCTACTCGATACCCGCTACTCACTACCCGCTACTTCATCATCCCCCATGACCGACAACCGCGAACGCACCCTCACCCGCGAAGTCACCGCGACGCAGATCCCCAGCGGCGACAAGCAGACCCTCTTTGCCGGCGACAAGGTGTTCATCCACCAGGTCCTCGGCGGCAGCTACACGGTGCAGACCAACACCGGCCTGTTCCGCCTCGACGGCAAGGACGCTGACGCCATCGGTGAAAAAGTCGCCGATACCGCGGTGAAAGGCGACACGCTCGCCGACGGTTCCCCCGACCCCGAAGCCGTCTGGGCGCAGCTGCGTCAGGTGTTCGATCCGGAAATTCCCGTCAACATCGTCGATCTCGGCCTGGTCTACACGATGGACATTTCGAAGGAAGACGACGGCGGCCACAAGGTCGACGTCGCCATGACGCTCACCGCCCCCGGCTGCGGCATGGGCCCGGCCATCGCCGAGGACGCCAAGAACAAGATCCTCCTCGTCCCCGGCGTCGCCAACGCGGACGTCCGCATCACCTGGGAACCACCCTGGAACCAGAGCATGATCAGCGAGGAAGGGAAGATGAAGCTCGGCCTCATCTGAAGTAGGGCCGGTCTCCGACCGGCCTTTTTTTCGCCTGAAAACCAAGCTCCTCTTCGTCTGCTCGCGTAATCAGTGGCGCAGCCCGACCGCGGAGGCGCTCTTCAAGGATCATCCGCGCTACGAAGCCCGCAGCGCCGGCACGCAGGACAGTGCACGCATCAAGGTCACCGCCGGTCACCTCGGCTGGGCCGACATGATCTTCTGCATGGAGAAAAAGCATGCCGACCGGCTGCGGGAGAAATTCCCGCTGGAACTTGCCGGCAAGATTCTCATCACGCTCCGCATCCCCGACGACTATCGATTCATGGATCCTGCGTTGATCGAACTCCTGCGCGCCGAACTCTCCGGCCATCTGGATCTTTAGTTCGGGCGGCAAAAGAGTTTCCCGCCGACACCGGTTGCGATCATCACTCCCGCTACGGCCCGGTCGAAGCCAGCTTCTGATCATTGGCCGGGGCCGGCGCGGATTCGAGACCACCGTCCAGCGCATCGAGAAACCGCGAGTCGGTGATCGCCGAGGCAAATGAACTCGTCAGCAACTTCTGCAGGCCGGCGTCTCCGTTCGAGAAGATGAGAAAGGCTTCCTTCATGTTCTTGCCCGCGCCCAGGGTGGCGGTGAGCCGCGATGTGCTGCTCAACACCAGTGGACGGGGCAATGCTTTGCCGATCGAAAGCACGACATGACAGCCGCCGTTGCTCAGGCTGAAGGCCGCCTGGTCGGCGCTCTGGCACTTCATCTGGACCGTCACCTTGTCGCCCACGGCCTCGCCCATCGCGTGACCGAGGCTGGCGGCAAACGCCCGGTGCACTGCATCGCGAGCGGGCGTGGCCTTGGCCGAGTCGACGATGATCAGCCGCAGGTCGGAACTGGCGACAACGCGCACGGCGGCCTGCTCGGCCCATACCAGTCCCGGGCACAAGATGAACAGCGTGAAACAGCAACGGATGATCGCATTCATGACGTAAATGGGGGCTCCCCGTTCATCGGCACATTTGGGAACGGCTTGAGCCGACACCCCTTGCGGGTCGCAACCGTCACTCGAACCGCGAAGGGACACGAAGCCACTCGAGCGGAATTCAAGCTATGGCGGACAGGCCGGACACCTTCTACCCCGGCGATTGTCTCACCGGCTCAGACCAAGGCGGCCGTCCGCCGACGGCGCTTGTGGACGACCGGCGGCTCGACCGACTCGACCTCCGGGGTCGGAAAAATCAGATAGGCTCCGCAATTTTCGCAGATCTCCAAGTCACCGTGTTCGGCGCTCGGCACGACCACGGCCGCCGGCAGGCGCAGGTGGCAGCCGCCACAGACCCCGTGATTGACCTCGGCCACGCCCTTGCGGCCTTGGGCGATCAGCCGGTCGAAGTGATCGAGCACCGGCGCCGGCACCTGTCCGCGCAATTTCTCGACGCCCGCCTTGGTTCCTGACTGCAGTCGTCGCTGCAGCTGCTGCATGGTTTCAATGTATGGATTCATAATCGGTTTGGGAAAGGTCCGCGGCGGTTCACTTCCTCGTTCCGGGCGATCACTCCGCCGGCTTGCTGGACCGGTCTCTCGCTGATGCCCGATGTTTCCGCCATGGCCTAGTAATACTCCTATTGGGCGACCCATTCAAGAATTGCCCCGGTTCCGCCCGCCGACACCGTCGGTTTCAGCCCTCCGGTCCTAATGCCTCAAACTCATGACCAACGGGCGGATTGTTCTAAACGGATGCAGCCGGCCCAGTTGGCTGCGGTGACGAAACGCGCCCCCGCCAACTCATCGCCGGCAATTGTTTTGCTAATGCTTGCGGATCTTCCGGCCAATCCGCACTCCGCTACCGGCCAGGTTGCGGTTGTTTTTCCCGTTGGCTCGGCCTGCGACCGTCTACTGTGAGAGCGGAATTGTTGGGGGCTTCGGCCGGGTGGTGGCTCGACAATCCAGCCCACGACGGATTTCAAGGAGGAACCCCGCCCCATGATTCGCGTCTATTCCGATCCTTCCGGCCTCGTTCTCGCACAAGATGGTCAAGTCCGCCAATCCGGCATCCCGCTCACGCTCGACGATCTTTTCCTCGCCGCCGATCCGGTGGCCCTCGCCGAAAAGGCCTGGGTGAGCGGCCATCCCGCCGCACTGCCGGCGGCGCCGGGAGCACCCATCGGCCGGCAGGAAGTCTGGGCCGCGGGTGTCACCTACCTGCGCAGTCGCACCGCCCGCATGGAGGAATCCAAGGACGCCGGTGGCGGCACGTTCTACGACAAGGTCTATCAGGCCGCGCGGCCGGAGCTGTTCTTCAAGGGCACCCCGCACCGCGTCGCGGCCCCCGGCACGCCCGTGCGCATCCGCGGCGACTCGCAATGGAATGTGCCCGAGCCCGAGCTGACCCTCGCGCTCAACCGGGAAGGCCGCATCTTCGGCTACACCGTCGGCAACGACATGAGCTCGCGCGACATCGAGGGCGAAAATCCCCTCTACCTGCCGCAGGCCAAGGTCTACGACCGCTCCACCGCCCTCGGCCCCTGCCTGCTCGTGACCAACGAGCCGCTGCCGCCGACCACCACCATCGCCATCGTCATCCACCGTGACGGTGCCGTCGCGTTCTCCGGCTCGACCCAGATCAGCCAGATCAAGCGCACCTTCGCCGAGCTCGCCGGATATCTCTTCCGTAACAACTCCTTCCCGCACGGCGCCTACCTGATGACCGGCACCGGCATCGTGCCGCCCGATGCCTTCACCCTGCACGCCGGCGACGAAATCCGCATCACCATCGAACCCATCGGCACCCTGGTGAATACGGTGGCGTAAGTCGCCAGCGCACTTCGCCGGTCCGGAACGCAACGCACATCCCGCCGACTGTCCATTTATGATTTACGATATACGATTTCAGCAATCACGGCTGCCAAATCGTAAATCATAATTCGTAAATCATAAATTCCATGGATCCCCTCCTCGATTCCGGCGACGACGCCATCTACACGCTGCGCACCACCGCGCCCGGGCCCGCCGGCCGCCTGCCGCTCGATCCCGACCAGTTGCGCCGCATGTCCAGTGGCGATCTCTTCGGCTGGACCCAGAACGCCGGCATGGGCTGGTCCCCCGGCGCGATGCTGGGAAAACAATTCCTCATCCTGAGCACGCAGGGCGGCATCCGCGCGCCCGACGGCTCACCCGTCGCGCTCGGCTACCACACCGGCCACTGGGAGGTCGGCCTGCTGATGGAGGAAGCCGCGCGTGAATTCACCGCGGCGCGCGCCATCCCGTTCGCCGGCTATGTGAGCGACCCGTGCGACGGCCGCACCAACGGCACCGCCGGCATGCTCGACAGCCTGCCCTATCGCAACGACGCGGCCATCGTCCTCCGCCGCCTCATCCGCTCGCTGCCGACGCGGCGCGGCGTGCTCGGCATCGCCACCTGCGACAAGGGTCTGCCCGCGATGCTCATGGCCCTCGCCGGTTCGCCCGACCTGCCCACGGTGCTCGTGCCCGGCGGCGTGACGCTCCTCGCGGAAGAAGCCGAGGACACCGCCAAGGTGCAGACCCTCGCTGCGCGCTTTGCCCGCGACGAAATTTCCCTCGGCCACGCCGCCGAGATGGGCTGCCGCGCCTGCGGCTCGCCCGGCGGCGGCTGCCAGTTCATGGGCACGGCCGCCACCAGCCAGGTCGTCGCCGAGGCGCTGGGCCTCACTCTGCCCCACGCCGCGCTGGCGCCGTCCGGTTCGGACATCTGGCGCGACGCCGCGCGCCGCTCCGCCCGTGCCCTGCTCGCCCTCGACCTCGCCGGCACGACGACACGCGACATCCTCACCGAAGATTCCGTCCACAACGCCATGGTCTGCCACGCGGCGTTCGGCGGCTCGACCAATCTCGTGCTGCACGTGCCGGCCATCGCTCACGCCGCCGGGCTGCGCCGCCCCACCGTGGACGACTGGGCCCGGATCAACCGCGCGGTCCCGCGCCTCGTGGACGCCCTCCCCAACGGGCCCCGGCATTTCGCCACCGTGCAGGTGTTCCTCGCCGGCGGTGTGCCGGAAACGATGCTCCACCTCCGCGACCTCGGCCTGCTCAAGCTCGACGCCCGCACCGTCACCGGCCGCACCCTCGGCGAAAACCTGGCCTGGTGGGAAACGAGCGAGCGCCGCCAGCGCTTGAGGGAAAAACTTCGCACTCTCGACCGCATCGACCCGGACGATGTCATCATGGCCCCGCCCCGGGCCGTTGCCCGCGGCCTGACGAGCACCATCACCTTCCTGCGCGGCAACCTCGCCCCCGAGGGCGCCCTCGTCAAAAGCACCGCGCTCGCGTCGGAGCTGATCGATGCCGACGGGGTGTTCCTGCACGAAGGCCCGGCGCGCATCTTTGCCAGCGAGGCGCACGCCATCGCCGCCTTGAAGGCCGGCAGTGTCCGGCCCGGCGACGTCATGGTGCTGATCGGCATCGGCCCCGGTTGCGGCATGCCCGAGACCTACCAGGTCACCTCCGCCCTCAAGCACATGCAGGACGGCGCCCGCATCGCCCTCCTCACCGACGGTCGCTTTTCCGGCGTGTCCACCGGCGCGTGCATCGGCCACATCAGCCCCGAGGCCTGGGCCGGCGGCCCGATCGGACGCCTGCGCGACGGCGACCGTCTTCGCCTGCGGATCGATACCCGCGCCCTGGACGGCACGGTCGAGGTTGTTTCGCTCACCGCCGCGGAACTCGCGGCGCGCCCGCGGCATCCCGGGCTGCAGCCCGATCCGCGCGTCCCGGCCGATACCCGGCTGTGGGCCGCACTGCAGAACGCCAGCGGCGGCAGCTGGGGCGGCTCGGTCTATGACGCCGACCGCATCGCCCGCCTGCTGGAACTGGGCCGGGCGGCGGAAAGCACGGATCAACCGCAGGGCGGGATCGCCTGATCCCGCCAGGCAGTTACTTCAATCCCTCGACCAGCGCCCGCGGCACGCGCAGCACGGTGCCGTGACGGATGCCCGACGGCACGACGAGCTGGTCGCTGATGTCCTCCCAGGTCACGAGATCCTTCGAGCGGACCACGCCGTATTTGTGGTCGCGGTATTTGTCGAAGTAGACGTGCCACCACCCGCCGATCTTGATGGCCGTCGCTCCTTCCACCCACACGCCCGCCGGCGGCAGCGGCGCGCTCGGCGCGGTCCACGGGCCGTCGGGTGACGGCGCGCGCACCAGAAAGATGTTCTTCGCCACCACGGGGACCTCGGTCTCGTTCTTCACGAACATCACCCAGCTTTGCCCGTCGTGCACCATCGTCTCGTCGATGACATTGATGCCGGGCTCGTAGTGGACGCGCGTCGGCGTGAACGTCTCGAAATCCTTCGTCGTGGTCGAATAGAGCCGGTGGTTGCGCGGGGACTTGCCCTTGTCCTTGCGTTCGGTCTCGTCGGGCACCGGAAACTTTCCCGGCACGGTCGAGGACCAGAATATCAGGTAATGCCCCTGCGCCTCGTCGTAAATGATCTCCGGCGCCCAGCAATTGGCCGTGGTCGGTTCGTGCGCCATCACGGGCAGCGCCTTCTGCGCCGACCAGGTCTTCAGGTCCGTCGAGCTGGCGTAACCGATGGTTCCCCCGGTCCAGGAAGTCGTCCACACCATCCGGTAGACGCCGTCGGGCCCACGCAGCAGGCACGGATCGCGCATCAACTTGTTCTCGCCCACCACCGGCGTGAGGAACGACGCCCCGTCGCGCAACGCCGTCCATTTCAACCCGTCCTCGCTGGTCGCGAGATGCAGGCCGTCCTCTCCGTTGCGGATGAAATAGCTGAAAAGAAACACGCCGTCCTCCGGGTTGGCGGCGGCGAACGCTCGCAACCCGCCCAACAGGAGAAACAGCACGAACCGGACGATCCAAAGGGGCTTCATGCCGGGAAAAATGCGCTCCACCGTGCCGCGGCACAAGCCGGGACTCGCCTCGCGGGGCGCACAGAAAACACTCCCACTGTCCGGCAAACCTGCTAGCGTTTGATCAATGCGTCTCCCCGCGGTCCTGTTCTGTTCATTGGGTTTGTTCATCACGGCCGGTCGTGCCGCGCCGGACACCGTGCTCTTCAACGGACGCGACTTCACCGGCTGGGAATTCGTATCCGTGCCGGCCGTGGACATCCAGGCTGTCTGTCGGGTGCAACCGGACGGTGTGATCGCGGTCACCGGCAAACCCGTGGGATTCCTCGCCACCCTCGCCAGCCATCGCGATTACCGGCTGCATGCCGAGTGGCGCTGGCCGGCCAAGCCCGGCAACGGTGGCGTGCTCGTGCACATCAGTTCCGGCCCCAAGGACCGCGCGTGGCCGCTCTGCATCCAGATCCAGACGAAACTCGGCAATGCCGGGGACCTGCTTCCCATGGCCGGGGCGGCCTTCGCCGAGCCGCTCACCAGCGCTCCGGGCGCCGCCACCGCCATCAAGGCCCGCACGGCGCCCGACAGCGAGAAACCCGCCGGCGAATGGAACACCTGCGACATCACCTGCCGGGGCGACACCATCGAGGTCGTGATCAACGGCGTCCGGCAAAACACCGTGACCCGCACCGTCCCCTCGGCCGGCCGCGTGGGCTTTCAGCTGGAGGGCGCGCCCTTCGAGCTGCGCCATGTGCGCCTGAGTCCGCTCGATTGAGCCGATATCGCCCATGAATTCCGCGTAAGAAATGCCCTCCGCCCGTGAAATAAGCTTGGAACTGGAACCGCGCGATGCGGTTCTTTGCGCTGCATGAGTCACCCCTCCCAACCGGATTTCTGGAACAGCCGCTACGAAGCGGGCAAGACTCCGTGGGAATTTCCCGGCGTGCCGGCCGATCTGCAAAAATTCCTGAAGCAGAAATCCAAGGGCTCTTCCGCCGCGGCCACGTCCCGCGGCCGCGTGCTCATCCCCGGTTGCGGAACCGGCCTCGAGGTGCGGGCGTTCATGGATGCCGGCTTCGAGGTCACGGCCCTTGATTTCTCCCCGAAGGCCGTCGAGCTCGCCAAGAAGCACGCCGGCCCGGTCTTCGCCGGCCACATCGTCCTCGGCGACTTCTTTACCCACTATTTCCCCGCCGGATCCTTCGACTACGTCTACGAGCGCACCTTCCTCTGCTCGCTGACGCCCGATCGCCGCGAGGCCTACCGCAACCGCGTGTGCCAGCTGCTCAAACCCGGCGGCTATCTCGTCGGTTATTTCTACTACCAGATCCCGGAGATGGAAAATGGGCCGCCCTACGGCTTCGCCTGGGGCACGGCCGACGAGCTCTTCGGCCGTCACTTCATCCTCACCAAGGACCAGCCCGTGACCGACTCCCTCCCGCTGTTCGCCGGCCGCGAGCGCTGGCAGGAGCAGCGCCGCACTTCCTTCACCGGCTGAGGGCCGACCCGGCACACCCCGTTTCCCCGCCGATGAGTGCTGAAAATTTCATGCGCGAGGCCGTCAAGCTCGCCGAGCAGGGCATGAGCTCCGGCCGCGGCGGGCCGTTCGGCTGCGTCATCGTCCGCGCCGGCGAGATCGTCGGTCGCGGCCATAATCGCGTCACCTCGACCAACGACCCGACCGCCCACGCCGAGGTCACGGCCATCCGTGACGCCTGCGCCAGCCTCGAAACCTTCCAGCTCACCGACTGCGAGCTCTACACCAGCTGCGAACCCTGCCCGATGTGCCTCGCCGCGATCTATTGGGCGCGCATCCCGACGGTCTTCTACGGCAACACCCGGGCCGACGCGGCGGCGATCGGCTTCGACGACGACTTCATCTACCAGCAGGTGCCGCTGCCGCCCGAAAAACGCGCGATCAAGATGTCCCCGCTGCTCCGCGACGCCGCGCAGGCGACGTTCCAGGCCTGGGCGAAGAAGACGGACAAAGTTAGGTATTGAGGTAGGGCCGGTCTCTGACCGGCCGCTCAAATTCGCAGCTGGGAGCAGGCCGGCCGGAGACCGGCCCTACTTCATGGTGTGATTTTTCCTGTAACCGCGGCCGGGCTCCCGGGTTCTATCCGTGCGCATATCACCCGCCCTGCCGATGCTCACCGACCTACGCCTCGCCTTCCGCCAGCTCGCCAAAGCCCGCGGCTTCGCCCTCGTTGCCACCTTCACGCTCGCCGTCGGCATCGGAGCCTCGACCGCCATGTTCAGCGCGCTGCGGGCGCTCGTCGTCCATCCTTTCGACTACCCCGATGCGCAGGAGATCACCCAGGTCTGGTCCGGCGATGGCTGGCCCCTCTCTCCGGCCGACTTTCTTGATCTCCACGAGCAGAGCACTTCCTTCGAACACTTCGGCGTTTACCAACCCGGCACCGTGAATGTCGGCCTCGAGCACGCCCAGGCTGTCCCCGGAGTGCGCGCCACGGCCGGCGTCCTGCCCGCCTTCGGCATCGTCCCCCAACGCGGCCGCCTGCTCACGCCCGACGACTGCCTCGAGGGTGCCGCCCCCGTGGCCGTCATCGGCCATAAACTCTGGCAACAGACCTTCGCCGGCGATCCCGGTCTCATCGGCCGCACCATCCGCGTCAACGGCGGCGATGCCACGGTGGTCGGCATCATGCCCGCCGGCTTTGAGTTCGCCGCCCCGTGGATGCGCACCGAGGACTGCCAGGTCTGGCTGCCCTACACCTTCACGGAAAAGCAACGCACGCAGCGTGACAGCCATTACCTCTGCGGCGTCGCCCGCCTGCGCGACGGCGTCACGCTCGGCGCCGCCGACGCTGAGCTCAAGGCCATCGGCAAAAAGCTGACCGCGCTCTATCCCGACTCCAACACCCACAAGAAATTTCTCGCCCACTCCCTCCACCACGAGATGACCAAGGATGTCGGCAAGTCGGTCTGGCTGCTTTTCGGCGCCGTGGCCCTCGTGCTGCTGGTCGCCTGCGCCAACGTCGCGTCGATGCTCCTCGCCCGCAGCGCCCAGCGCCAGGGGGAGTTCGGCGTGCGCGTCGCCCTCGGCGCCACCCGCACCCGCCTCATCCAGCTCGCCCTCACCGAAAGCCTGGTCCTTGCCGCCCTCGGCGCCGGGCTCGGCCTGTTCCTGGCCTACGGCGGCATCGCGATCCTCAAGGTCGTCGCCCCGGCCAGCGAGGCCCGCAAGGCCGCCATCTCGCTCGACAGCTTCGCCCTGCTCTTCGCCCTCGGCGCCAGCCTGCTCACCGCCCTGCTCGCCGGCATTCCGCCCGCACTCGCCGCCGCCCGCACGTCCTTGTCCGGGATCATCCGCAGCGACGCCCGCGGCGCCGTCGGTTCCCGCTCGCGCCACGTCATGCTGCGCACCCTCATCATCGCGCAGATCGCCGTCGCCTTCGTGCTCGCCAACGGCGCCGCCCTCTTCTCCGCCAGCTATTTCAAGATCATCGAGCAAAACCGGCTCCTCGCCACCGACTACGTCCTCTCGGCCAAGCTCAGCCTGCGTGGCGACACCTACAAGGAGAACGAAGCCCGCGTCCGTTTCTGGCAGACCCTCGCCGAACGCCTCGGCGCCCTCCCCGGCGTCACCGCGGTCGGCCTCACCTCCAAGCTCCCGCTCGAAGGCGGCAGCAACACCAGCGCCCTCGTCAACGACGAGACCTACGATCCCGCCCAACGGCGCACGAGTGTCGAGCGCTCTTCCATCACGCCCGGTTATTTCGAGGCCATGGACATCACGCTCCTCCGCGGCCGCAACCTCACGCCCGCCGACGACATGACCAAGGACGGCCATCTCGGCGTCGTGGTCAACCGCGCCTTCGTCGACAAGGCCTGGCCGAACAAGGATCCCATCGGCCAGGTCTTCCGCGCCAACCAGCCCAAGGATCCGTGGTATACCGCCACGGTCGTCGGCGTCGTCGAGAACGTGCGCCAGTGGAGCGCCACCGCCAAATTCCAGCCCGAGATGTATACGACCCCGCCGGGCCACTGGGGCAACACCGTCCATATCAACCTGCGCTCGTCCCAGCCCGCCGCCTTCCTCGTCCCGCTGCTCCGCCAGACCGTCACCGCGCTCGACCGCGAACTTCCGCTCGACGACATCCGCACGCTCAACCAGGTCGTGCGCGACGCCACCGCCGGCGAACGCGCCGTCGCCGGTCTCGTCAACTTCTTCATGGCCACGGCGCTCGGCCTCGTCGCCGTCGGGCTCTACGGCACGCTCAGCTATCACATCGTGCAACGCACCCGCGAAATCGGCGTCCGCCTCGCCCTCGGCGCTTTCGGCGGCGACATCCTCCGCCTCGTGCTCGGCCAGGGCCTGCGCTGGGTCGTGTTCGGCATCCTGCTCGGCCTCGCCGGCACCCTGGCGCTCACCAAGGTGTTGAAAGGCGTCGTCTACGGCATGGAAGGCCTCACCGCCCCGCCGCTGTTGCTCGCCGCCGGCGTCGTGGCCTTCGCCGCGACCCTGGCCATTTTGCTCCCCGCCTGGCGCGCCTCGAGGATGGATCCGCTCGAGGCCCTGCGCATCGATTGAAAATGTAGGGGCGTCCCTTGCGGACGCCCGCGGGCGCCGTCAAGCGGCGCCCCTACGACTCCACCACCGGCACAAAGCCCCACTTCGTCGCGGAGAAGAGGCCCCGGTCGCTGAGCTTCAAGTCGGGGATGACCAACAGCGCCATGAACGACAGCGTCATGAACGGCGCATCGAGCTTGGAGCCAAGTTTTTTTACCTGGGCATCGAGCGCGGTGTAGCGCCGCGCCACCGTCCGGCCGTCGGCATCCGACATCAGGCCGGCGATCGGCAACGGCAGCACGGCGCGCTTGCCGCGGCCGACCACGCTGATGCCACCGCGCGACTTGATGACGAGATTGACGGCCGCGCACAGCGACGCGTCGTCCGCCCCGACTGCCACGACATTGTGCGAATCGTGCGCCACCGATGAGGCCAGCGCACCGGACTTGAGGCCGAAACCCTTGATGAAGCCGACGGCCACCGGCGCCTTGGGCGCGTAACGGTTCACAACGGCTATCTTGAGGATGTCGCGCTTGGGCTCGGCCACGACCGCCCCGGCGACAATGCGGGGTGTCTCGCGCAGATGGCGCGTGATGAGCTGGCCGCCGATGGCCTCGATGACATTGCACGTGGCACGGGTCTCCTGACCCGTGATGGCGCCATTCACGGGTCGGGAGACCCGTGCCACAAAATCCCCTTCCTGCCGAAGCTTCGCCTTGAAATTATTCGGCGTCCGCGACGGCTGGCGCGGCAGCAGGCTGCGGCCGTCGCGCGCCACCAGCTCGCCGCGCAGATAGGTGCGCCGGACCTTCAAATCCCGCCAGCCTTCGAACACGATGAAGTCCGCCGGATCCCCTTTCCGTAGCAGACCGACGTCCAGCTTGTAGTGCCGCACCGGGTTGACCGAGGCGCAGCGCAACACGTCGAACCTGTCCGCCCCGCCACGGATCGCCCGGCGCACGTGCTCATCGAGATGCCGCACCATGAGCAGGTCCGGGTGCAGATCGTCGCAAGAGAACATGCATCGGTCCGGATTAGTCTTCAGCAACGGGGCCAACGCAGCAAAGTTGCGCGCGGCCGAGCCCTCGCGAATGAGGATTTTCATCCGGGCCTTCAGCTTGTCGAGCGCCTCGGGCAGCGTGAAACACTCGTGATCGGTCGTGATGCCGGCCGCGGCGTAGCGCGCCGCGTCTTTGCCGCGCAGGCCGGGCGCGTGGCCGTCGACGGCCTTGCCGAGTTTTTTTGCGGCAGCGATCATCGCCATCAGCGACGGGTCGCGGCCGAGCACGCCGGGAAAATTCATGACCTCGCTCAGGTATTTGATTTCCCTGCGCGCCAGCAGGCGGGCCACGGCCTTGGCATCAAGGCTGGCGCCGGCCGTCTCAAAGGTCGTCGCCGGCACGCAGGACGGGGCGCCGAAGTTGAACTTGAACGGCGTGCGCCGGCCGTCGCGGATCATGTAGTCCACGCCGGCGATGCCGAGGACGTTGGCGATCTCGTGCGGATCGGACACGGTGGCGACGGTGCCGTGCACCACCGACCACCGGGCGAATTCCGCCGGCGGCAGCATCGAACTCTCGATGTGAATGTGGGCATCGACAAAGCCCGGGGCGATGAATTGCCGGTAGCGTTTCCCCGGCTCAGCCGTGAGCCGGATGATGCGGCCGGCCGCCCATTCCACGATGCCCGGGTAGATCCGCCGGGCGTGGAGATCGACGATGTTGCCCGCTATCCGCTGCGTCGGTGCCTTCATGGCCGACCAACATGATCGGGCCGGCCCGACATGGCAATCCCGCGAACCCGACCACCGGCCCGGACGGCCCCAAGGAAAACCCGCTCCGCGCTTGCCGCCGTCCGCCGGCTGCGTTCTGCTGCTGCGGGCCAACCACCATGCCGCTTCCTCCGAGTATCGCCGAACGCGTCGAAACCTTCCGCCGCAACCTCGCTTCCTACCTTGCCCCCGACTACAAGGAGACCGAACTCCGCCGCGAGTTCCTCGATCCCCTCTTCGCCGCCCTCGGCTGGGATGTCTTCAATCGCGCCGGCCATGCCGAGGCCTACAAGGACGTCGTCCATGAGGACACCCTGAAGATCAGCGGCGAAACCACCGCCCCCGACTACTCCTTCCGCATCGGCGGCACCCGCAAGTTTTTCGTCGAGGCCAAGAAACCCTCCGTCCGCATCAAGGACGACGCCGAGCCCGCCAAGCAGCTCCGCCGCTACTCCTGGTCCGCCAAGCTTCCGCTCGGTATCGTCACCGACTTCCACGAGTTCGCCATCTACGACACCCGTATCCGGCCCAGGGAAGGCGACAAGGCCTCCACCGCCCGTATCTTCTACTGCACCTTCGAGGATTACCCGGAAAAGTGGGACGAGATCGCCGCGATCTTCTCCAAGGCAGCCGTGCTCAACGGCTCGTTCGACCAATACGCCGCCACCACCCGCGGCAAGCGCGGCACCGCCGAATTCGACGACGATTTCCTCGCCGACATGGAAGCCTGGCGCAAGCGCCTCGCCGAGAACCTCGCCCTCCGCAACCCCGTCCTCACCCAGCGCGACCTCAACTTCGCCGTCCAGCGCATCCTCGACCGCATCATCTTTCTCCGCATCGCGGAGGATCGCGGCATCGAAAAACTCGGCCAGCTCCAGGCCCTCACCGCGGGGCCGAAGATCTACCCGCGCTTCTGCGACATCTGCCGCCACGCCGACCTGCGCTACAATTCCGGCCTCTTCCACTTCGACACCGAGAAGGGTCGCGAGGAGTCACCCGACCGCCTCACCCTCGGCCTCGCGCTCGATGACGCCGTGTTCAAGGAGATCATCTCCTTTCTCTATTACCCGAAGAGTCCCTACGCCTTCGCCGTCATCCCGGCCGACACCCTCGGCCACGTCTACGAACAGTTCCTCGGCAAGGTCATCCACCTCACCGAAGGCCACCGCGCCCGCATCGAGGAAAAGCCCGAGGTGCGGAAGGCCGGCGGCGTCTATTACACGCCCACCTACATCGTGAACTACATCGTCAGGCAGACGGTGGGTCCGCTGGTCGAGGGCAAGACCCCGAAGCAGGTCGAGAACCTCCGCGTCCTCGATCCCGCCTGCGGCTCCGGCTCGTTCCTGCTCGGCGCCTACGAATACCTTCTCGACTGGCACCTGCGCTACTACCTCGACCACGACCCCGCCGCGTGGGCGAAAAAGAAACAGCCGCCTATCTACGAGACGGCCCCCCACGCCCACGGCATTGGTCGGGGCTCCGGCAACTGGCAGCTCACCACCGCCGAGCGGAAGCGCATCCTCGTCAACAATCTCCACGGCGTGGACATCGACGCCCAGGCCGTGGAGGTGACGAAACTTTCGCTCCTGCTCAAGGTGCTCGAAGGCGAGGCCCGCGAACTGCAGGGCAAGCAACTCGACTTCCACCGCGTCCTCCCTGACCTCGGCCACAACATCAAGTGCGGCAACAGTCTCTTCGGATCGGATTTCTACCAGCAGCCCGACCTGCCGGCCTTTGACGAGGAAGCCCGCTACAAGCTCAACGCCTTCGACTGGACCCACGAGTTCAAGCCCATCATGGCCGCCGGCGGCTTCGACGCCGTCATCGGCAACCCTCCGTATAGAATGATACAGCCGCACAATACCGAACCGGCAGAACTCAGCTATGTCCGGTCCCGGTATGTGTCGGCGGAGTTCAAAATCGAGCTCTTCCATCTCTTCCTTCAGCGAGGCGTCACGCTCATTGGTCACCAAGGCCGCCTGGGGTTCATTGTCCCCACCACGCTCCTGAACAACGTTTACGCCGAGAAACTTCGCCGGTGGGTATTGGATGAATGTGCTATCAGCAGTATTTCCGTATCACCGCAGCGCGTCTTCAAGGATGCGGACGTGCATACCAATGTAGTGATTCTCGAGCGCAGCGATTCGAAATCCGCCCGTGCGAACGCCGTCATCCGCACTACGACATCGCTTACGGAGCCGTTCGTTGAAAGACCCGGACCATTCTCCGAAACCAGGCAATCGCGGTTTGCCCAGCTGCCCGGGGCAACCTGGAACATTCTCCTCAATGAATCCAACGCTCCCCTGATCGGGCAGTTGCAGGCATCAGCCAAGTTGGAATCCGTGGCCAAAATCAACCGCGGGCTGATCACCGGCGACCGCGAGAAATTCTTCGCCGCTGAAAGAAAGACCCCGAAGCATGTGCCCATACTCGCCGGGAGTGATGTCGCCCGATTCCACGCTCGTCGTCCGAGTGAGTTTGTTTTGTTCGAACGCCCCGATTCAGCGGGAGGATGCTGGGACGAGGACGTCCATTTCGCGCCGCACAAGATTCTCGTCCGCCAAATTGGGACACGACCGATGGCCGCGTTTATCGGCGAACCCATCGCCGTGACCGGAAATCTCTTCACTATCCGTGGCTCGAGCGAGGAACACGAAAAGCTGTTGCTTGGCATACTGAATTCAAAAGTGACCGAATTCTTCTGGAAAGTGATGTTCACGGATTTTAAGAGTTCATTCCCTCAGGTCACGATCTTCAGTCTTTCGCAGGTGCCAATTCCGGTAATTGACCTGAAGAGCAAAGCTGATCGGGCCCAGCACGACGCCCTCGTTGCCCTCGTCGAGCGAATGTTGAAGCTACACGAAGAGTTCGCCGCGGCCAAGTCGCCCGATGCGCAGACGCATCTCCAGCGTGAAATCCGCGCCACCGACGAGGCCATCGACCGCCTCGTCTACCAGTTCTACGGCCTCACCGACGACGAGATCAAACTCGTCGAACAGGCCACCGCCGCACCCGCCGCAAAGCCCGTCACCGTCGACATCGACGAGCCGCCCTCCTCCGCGCCCCCGCCTGCCGACTACAACGCGCAGGCTGAAACCAGCGCCGCGCACCACTACTTCCTCGCCAAGGAAGATCCGCCCAAGGAGGACTGAGCCATGCCCGCAACCTTCCGCCGTCGCCGCGCCCGCGCTCCCCAATTGGAGCGGGAGACGTCCCTCGTGCCCATCGCCGCCGCCCGGCAGGTGATCGAGGCGCTGTCCCTCTGGCTCGGTGTGCCGCTCCATGGCCGCTATGCCCGGCGGCTGGCCTTCCAGGCCCGGCGTTGCTACGCTCATTCGGATTCCTCCCGCGCCAAGCTCCACCGCCCCGGCGACCGGGGGCGCGATGCGCTCTATTTCTTCATGCAGCACTGGCTCGCCGCCCGTCTCCAGACCGAGCGTCCCGACCTCTACGCCCGCCTCCCGTCCGACTACGCCTGCGGGGCCGACCTCCCCGCCCCTCCGCCCCGGCGGGCCGAGCCTGTCGCAACCGCGCCAACCGGCCCGGCCACCCGCCACGGCTTCGACACCTGGTGGCAGGCCGCCTCCTGAGCGCGGAACGCCCTTTCCGCTGACGTTCATCCCAGTTTTCCCGTTGTGCAGGGCGCCGTCCCTGCAAGACAGGAATTGCCCGGGCAAGAAGCCGGCTGACGCATGACCGAAGAGCCCGGTCGAGGTTCCCCGGCCTCCGGAAAATTAAGGGAGGAACCCATCCTGACGGCTGGGATCAATCCCATGCGATGAACGCCCGTGCCATTCCTCTCCTGCTTGCCGCCTCGTTGTCCCCGCTCGCTTCGCTGGATGCCCAGGAACCGTCCGCCCGGCTCGCGCGCAATACGCCGGTGTTCACGCTCTCCTACGAGAACGACTATTTTGGTGGCCAGGACCGGCACTACACCAGCGGAGTGAAGTTCTCGTGGCTTTCCGCCGATCTCACTTCTTGGGGACAGACGGGCTGGCGGCAGTCCTTCCTCGAGGCCCTGCCCTTCGTCAACCGCCCCGGCGCGCAGAAAAATCTCGGCGTCGCCCTGGGTCAGAACATCTACACCCCCGCGGACATCAGCCGCGTGCCGCCAGATCCCGCCGACCGTCCCTACGCCGGCTGGAGTTATCTCGAGCTGAGCTTCATCAGCAAGACCGAGCTGGTCATGGACGCCCTCACGATCCAGGCCGGCATGATCGGCCGGGCCTCCCAGGCCGACGAGGTTCAGCGGGCCATCCATGAATGGCTCGACGACGAACGTCCGGCGGGGTGGAACCATCAGCTGCAAAATGAATTTGGCCTGAACGTCGTCTATGAGCGCAAATGGCGGCTCTATGCCCGCCATCTCGACCATTGGCTCGGGATGGATTTCGTGCCCCACGCAGGCTTCTCGCTCGGCAACGTCCAGACCTACGCCAATGCCGGGTTCACCACCCGGCTCGGCTTCAACCTGCCGCACGATTTCGGCGTCAGCCTCATCCGCGGCGCTTCGCTCCCCAACGGCCCCATCGATGACGACGACCCCCGGCTGGCCCAAGGGGGCCGATGGAGCGTCTTCGCCTTCGGCGGAGTCGACGGCCGTGCCGTGGCCCGGGATATTTTTCTCGACGGCAACACCTTTCGCGACAGCCCGAGCGTCGACCGGGAATATCTGGTGGGCGACGCCTTTTACGGCCTCGGCGTCGTGTTCGGCGGCCGCTGGCAGCTCACCTACACCGAGGTCGTGCGCTCGCGAGAATTCAAAGGACAGGACCGGAAGAACTACTTCGGCTCGGTCACGCTTTCCCGCGCCTTTTGAGGTTCTGCTTTTGCGCCTTTTGTTCCTTCTGCGGCCAATCCTTCTGCGGTATTATTTAGAGACGCCCGCCTTTCTGTAGCGGCGGTCTATGACCGCCGAGCGTCGACCACGTCACACTCGACGGCGGTCATAGACCGCCGCTACAGAAAGGCAAACAGCCGGGAAGGGTTATTCGGATATTTCATGGGGCCACGGCGCCTGCCAGCCATAGGCCCAGCGAAGGCTGGACCTCGCCGTGGTTCGCTCGCCTGCCGCAGCCCATTCGACGGACTCAGGGCTCGAGCCTGTCGAGGAGCGGGGTCGCTGCGGCTCCAGCAAACGGATCACCGCCAGTTATCAGTCTGCGTGTGAAATAAGCGGGCTCGGCCGCATGATTCCGGCGGAGGTTCCGCGTTGTCTGCAAAATCTTCCTCCGCGTCGAACCCGGGGCCACCGGCCCTGTCGGTAAGGGCGACGGAGGGTGTCTCTTCACCCTGCGCCGCCACGGCGACACCGCAGTGCGTGCCGCTGGATCCAACCGCAACCTCAACCCGATCCACCCATGAAAAGAAACCATGCGGCCACGGCCGACTCCCCCGAACAGCTGGTCACCAGCCTGCGCACCCTCCTCACCGAAGCCGAGCAGCTCGTCGGCGATTCCGCCGGCACCTATGCCGGCGAGAAAGCCGAGGAGATGAAGTCCCGCCTCGAAGAGGCGCAGGCGCATCTTCAGGAGTTCTACAACTCCACGCGCCAGAAAGTCGTCGCCGGCGCGCGGCAGGCCGACGAAACCATCCGCGCCCATCCCTACGAATCACTGGCCGTCGCCCTCGGCGTCGGCGTGTTGCTGGGAGCGCTGCTCCGCCGCGGCGGCTGATCGTCATGGAAACCCCTTCGTCCGGTTTCCTCGACTCGCTGCGGCACCTCGGGGCCGGCCTGCTCGGCGCGGTCCACGACCGCGTCGAGCTTCTGGCCGTCGAGCTGCACGAGGAAAAGTTCCGGCTCATCCAGATCTTCGTCTGGATCAGCGCGGCCGTGTTCACCGGCATGATGGCGCTCACCTTCGCCAGCCTTACGCTGGTGTATTTGTTCTGGGACGGTGCGCGGCTGGCCGTGCTCGGCGGGCTCGCGGGCTTCTACCTCGTCGCGCTCGGCGTGATCCTCGCCGCCTTCCGCCGCTACCTGTCCCGCCAGCCCCGGCCGCTGGCCGCGACCCTGCAGGAACTGCAAGACGACCGCACATGTATCCACAACGCGAACTGATGGCCCTGCGCGAGGCGAAGGCCCGGCTCCGGCGCCGGATCGCCACCCACCGGGCCGAATGCAGCGCCCATACCGGCCGGGTCCTGCGGCCACTCCGCTGGGTCGACCGGCTGTCCGCCCAATGGCGCCGGCTCGCCCCGTTCACGCGCCTGGCCGCCGTGCCGCTCGGACTGTGGCTCACCCGTTCCATGGCGAAACGCGGCCACCTGCCGGGGCGCTTGATGCGCTGGGGCCCGGCGCTTTTCAGCCTCGCCCGCGGGTTCGGCCGGACCGCCCCGCGGTGAAGAAAAACTACTCGCAAAAGGGGCCAACCGGTGCACGTTTCGAACCCATGTCAGCCCACAACCTCACCCGCGAATACCAGAGCCCGGTCACGCCCCGTTTCGACGATGACGACGATGACGAAAAGGAAGATGCCACTCCGAAGCCCACGGTCACGCCCGTCGGCGCCCTGATCCAGAAAAAGTTCCTGGAACAGCGGAAGATTTTCCTCTGGGGCGCGGTGACCGACGAGACCGCCAAGGACCTCACCGAGAAACTGCTCTACCTCGAGACCACCGGGCCGGGCAAGGAGATCATCTTCTACATGAACACCCCTGGCGGCTCGATCACGGCCGGCATGGCGGTCTACGACACCATCAAGCTCATCACCTCCCCGGTTAAGATCGTCGTCACCGGCATGGCCGCCTCCATGGGCTCGATTTTGCTTTCCGCGGCGAAGAAGGGCAACCGCTACATCTACCCGCATGCCCGCGTGCTCATCCACCAGCCGCTCATCACCGGCCGGATGGTCGGACCCGCCTCGGACATCAACATCCAGGCAAAGGAAATGGAGAAACTCCGCCTGGAGCTGAACCAGATCCTCGCCACGGCCTCGGGCCAGCCCTTCGACAAGGTAGCCAAGGATTCCGACCGCGATTTCTACCTCAACGCCGAGGAAGCCATCGCCTATGGGCTGGCCGACAAGATCGTCGACCAGATCTGAGTGCCGATGACAGGTTTTGTAGGGCGGGATCGCTGATCCCGCCTTTTTTGTGCCCGGTTATTGGCGGGATCAGCGATCCCGCCCTACATTTATTTGGCGACGGCCGGTGGCAACGGAGCAGTCAATTCGTTGATCTGCCGGGCGAAATCCAGCGAGAGCGCCATGTCGCCCGCCGCGTCGGCCGTGGCGCGCGCTTCCGCCAGCAAGGCCAGTTGCGCCTCGGCCGTCGGCGCCCTGGTGCGCACCAGCGTGGCGTAGACCCGCAGGGCCGCCGCGCGACCATCGTGCGCGGCGAGCAATCCGGCGATCTCGCGCACCAGCGGCCAGTCCTGCGGACGGAATTGCTTGAGCATGGTCGCAAAACCAAGCGTGGCGACGGCCGCCTTGGCGTCACCTCCGGCCAGCTGCAGTTTCGCCAGCGCAAGCCCCAGCGCGATGCTGGGCCGTTCTCTCATGCCGGCCTTCAATGCGGCCAGGGCCGCGGGCCGGTCGTTTTGCCGCAGCAGGAGGTTGGCGCGACGGATGACGGCATACGGCGCGAGGCTCGGCAGCAAGGCGCCCGCCGCCTGCTCCTGTTGCGCGAGCGAGACCTTGAACGGCCGGTAGAGCGGATCGCCGATGGTCACCGCCTGCCAGCTCAACGCCGGCAGCGAGTAGTAGGCGGCGTCACCGAGGGTCCGGCCGTGGCTCAGGGCGCGCAGCAGCAGATTGGGCCGGTGCGAGAGCTGCAGGTAGGGCTCAAACACGTTGCCCAACGTGGCGGCCACGCCGCGCGCCACCAACGGGCCGCACCAGCCCGAGCTGGCGGAGCGCAGGGTGTGGGCCGAGAAACTGTGGATATGCAGCGCGATCGCGCCCGGCGGGAGGGTGAAATCCGCCGCCGCAAACGGCCCGTTGAGACTGCCGGCATACCAGCCGAAATAGAACACCGGCGCGTCGAACCGCGCCTCGGTGCCGAAGGTCCCGCCCTGCCGGTCGATATCACCGTCGAACCCCAGATCCTGCAGCTGGGTGAGCGTCGACTCCAGCCACGCGTCGCCATCGCGGTGCGGTCCCTTGAGATCGATGTAGTAGCGCCCGAGCAAACCATGGCTCTCGCCCTCCAGCGCCGAGGTCACCAGGCGCCGCGCGTTCTCGAAGGTCGGACCGTCGAGCCGGGAAACCTTCACCACCATCTCGGCATCGAGCGAGGAGGGGTGTTCGTTCGCGAACAACGGATTCGAAATCATGCCGGTGATCTCGGAGCCGCTTTGCGCCAGCAGGCTCAGCTCGGCATCCACGGCCGCCTCGTTCTTGTTGAACTGCGGCGCGATCCGCCGGGGATTCAGCTCGTCGAGCAGCGTCGGGTCGTTGTAGATGCGCAGCGGCACACCGCGGCAGACGACGAGGTAGGACAGATGATGGCCGGTGAAACCGTAGCGCTTGCGGCCGAGTTTATCCAGCAGGCTGGTCGCCGTGCCCTCGAGCCAGCCGCGCTGATAGAGCGTGTCCTGCAACGGCTGGTAAACCTGGTCGATGAATTCGCGCCAGGTGATCGTCTCGGCCTCGGGCAGCGGCAGCGCGATGATGTTGGCGGCCGGGATGCCGCGCTTCTCCGCGTAGAATTCGGCGAGCCGCACCGAGTCGGGCTGGCGCGCATTGGCCAGGATGACGACCCGCGCCGCCAGATCATCAGCCCGGAGCTGTCCTCCGCCCGCCAGGACAACGAGGGCCGCGAGGCACAGGCAGATTGATTTCAGGGCAGTCACCGGAAGGGAAGCTGTCTGGTGCGGCGGTGCATTTCCAGCATGGTTTCACCGGCAAGCGCCGAGTCGGCGCTTGCCAGCCCGGGCGCCGGCCGGTTTGCTGCCGCCGGCGATGGATTCCGCCTTCCCTTCCGGGTAAACCGCCTCGCGCTTGCGGGTGCTGATGACTCCTGTTCCAGTCCAGCCTGCAACAGCCTTGTCATGACCCTCTATCTCCTCATCGCCCTCGGCGGCGCGCTCGGCAGCGTGACGCGTTACTGGCTCTCCGGCTTCACGGCCGATCATCTCGGCGCCACGTTTCCGTGGGGCACCCTGCTGGTGAACGTGACCGGTTCGTTCGTCATCGGATTTTTCTTCACGCTGACCGGGCCGGAGGGACGGGTTTTCGCCAGCGGCAATGCGCGGCAATTCGTCATGACGGGCGTGCTGGGTGGCTACACGACCTTTTCATCCTTCAGCCTGCAGACCCTCAACCTCGCGCGTGACGGCGAGTGGCTGCAGGCCGGGGCCAACACGGTCGGCTCGGTCGTCGCCTGTCTCGTCGCCGTCTGGCTGGGCCATCTGGCCGCCGCCTACCTCAATCAACTCAAGGGAGCCTGACATGGAACTGCCTGCTGAATCCGTCCTGTTGCGCATCTTCATCGGCGAGTCCGACCGCCACGGTCATCTGCCCCTCCACGAGGCCATCGTGCTCAAGGCGCGAGAGACGCACCTGGCCGGCGCGACCGTGTTGCGCGGCGCCATGGGCTTCGGCAAGGCGAGCCGCATCCACACCAGCAAGGTCCTCGCCCTGTCCACCGACCTGCCCATCATCATCGAGATCGTGGACAGCGAGGAGAAGATCAACGCCTTCCTGCCCCTGCTCGACCGCATGGTGGGCGGCGGTCTGGTGACGATGGAGAAGGTGCGCGTGCTGCATTACCGCACGCCGCCGGCGTCCTGAGGCGGAGCGATGTAGCTGCGGCAGGTGGAACCGGTCCTCCGTGACCGGTTTTCCCAGCGCACGTCCCACAACCCGTCCGGAGGACGGGTTCCACCCTCTTGCCTCTGGTGGAGCGCCTACTTCGCAGCCTGCCGCTTGATCAGCTGGCCGCGCAGGTAGGTGTCGTCGCCGGCGTTTTTCCAGGCGGTGAGCCAGATGCTGGCCAGCATCTGCCCACCCGTCAGGTAACGGGCCTTGATGAACTCCTGTCCCTCGATGCTGGTCGTGGCCACGTCGGCCTTGAACACGCCCTGCTTTTCCAGCGCGTAGAGCGGCTCGACGAATTTGTTCTGCTCGATGAGGTAATTCATCGCCGCCACGAAGAAGGGATCGCGCTTGTCGGGCTGGGCGGACAGTTCCAGCGACGACGCCGGCACGACGCGCGGCATGACGTCCGCGAGCTTGATGCCCGCCTTGGCGGCGAAACCGCCGTCGATCCAGCTGTGGATGCCGTTCCACTTGGTATATCCATTCGGATTTTCCCCCACCCAGCCGTTGTGGTGCACGGTGGTGTGCAGCGGCTGCGCACAATCGCCGACGAAGTGGCCCATCACACCCATGACGTAGAGGATGTTGGCCTTGGCGTTGGCGACTTCCTCGGGGGTGCCGAGCTCTTCCATCACCTTCAGGTAGGAGAAGCCCGATTTCAGACGCCCGTAATGTTCGGTGATGGCCCACGGGGCGAACCCGGGCCACTCGCGCGTGTGGTCGGCGTTTTTCGCCGGGTCGATCATCGGAAATTTATCGAGGTGCGTGGCGCGGCCGGCGGCGAACTGCAGGATGAAGTCGTAGCGGAAGGATGGCACCTTGGCGAGGTCGAGGCCGGCGTCGGGGATCTGCTCGATGTCGCAGAAATGATCGCCCCAGCTGCCGCCGGACTGCTTGAGCGGGAGGTCCGGGGCGTTGCGCCAGCGGTCGGGCTCACCGGCGAGGAAGGCGAGGCGCTCGGTGTTGGCCGGCTCGCGCACGAAGGCCGGGAAATCAGCCGGCAAGGCGGCGACGGCGAGCTGGTTGACGATGCGATGGCCCTCGTAGTCCCAGGCGTGGAGGGTGACCGCGGAGACCAGTGCGCCCAGTAAGATGGTGCGGGTGAATTTTTGCATGAATCAAGGCTCTAGCAGCTTTGGCAATCCGAGCGAAGCGAAGAATCCAAGGATGCGGCGGCGTTTCGATCCTGTGGCATCGGCTTCCAGCCGATGAGTCTTGCCCGCCCCTGCGGCTGGAAGCCGCAGCCACTTCAATCGCCCGTGATGAGCATGCCTTACTTTGCGGCCGCTTCCGCCGCCCGCAACGCGGCGAGAGTCGCGGCGTAGTTGGCGACTCCGTCGGCGAGCGCCTCCGCGATCTGCTGGCGGAATCCCGGCGTGGCGATGCGGCGGGCCTCGGCATCGTTGGACAGGTAGCCGCATTCGACGAGCGCCCCGGGGCAGGCGAGCATGCGCAGCACGGCCTGCCGGGCGTGCTTGTAGCCGCGATCCGGCGTTTTCAAGCCCGCGATCATCGCGCGGTGCAGCTTTTCCCCGAAGAGCAGGTTGGCATAATCGAGCCGGTTGCCAGGGAAGGACACCTTCGTCATCTCGTCGCCCTGATCGTCGCCGGCGGAGTTCATGAACTGCGGCGCGAGGCTGTAGGTCTCGACCCCGGAAATGGATTCGGGCGCGGCGTTGAAATGGATGCTGAGGAAGAGGTCGGCCTTCTGGCGGTTGGCAAAATCACTGCGCATCAGCAGGTCGGTCTTCTTGTCCTTGGAGAGCTCGATATCCTTGTCGCGGATCAGCAGCACGCGCCAGCCGCCGAGTTCCAGCAGCTTCTTGAGCCGCAGGGCGACATCCAGCGTGAAGGTCTTTTCGTTCAGCTTCTGCTTCAGGTTCTGCGTGCCGGGGTCGATGCCGCCGTGGCCGGGATCGAGGACGATGAGCCGGGGCGCCGTCGCGGGCAGCGCCGCGAGATGATTGGCGGGGCGGAACAGGGGCGCGACGATCTTGACGACATCGAGCCGGCTGACCCAGAGGCTGTCCTTGTGCAGGACCGCCGGGGCGCCGAGGAAAACGCGCAGGCCGTCGAAATAGAAATCCTTCTGGTTGCCCTCGAAGGTGACCCGCACGCCACGGGCATCACTGAGCGTCATGACCGTATTGCCCTTCGTCCAGGCGGCCTTGAGCCCGAAACTCTTCGCCAGGTCGCGCACACTGACATGGTCCACATTCCGCAGCTTGATCGTGGCCCACAGGATGGAGGCGGCCGGACGCTGCACCGTTCCGGCCTGCTGGCCGGCCGGTGTTTGTCCGGGCCGGTCGCCCGGCAAAGGCACGGTTCGCTCAGGCGGCGGAGCCGGCTCCTTCCTGGCAGGCGCGGTCGCGGCTGTTCCCGGTTTCGCGGCGGACGGCGATTGAGCGGGAGCCGAGCAGGCCGGCAGGACGGCAAGGACCAGCAACAGACCGCGTGCGGGGAGCCACGCCATCGGAATGGACAGGCCGGCTCAGCCCGCGGGCGGCGGCGGGGTCGGGGCTGGAGCCGGGGCCTGAGCCGGAGCCGTCTCGCGGACGTGGAACTTGGGCTTGCGCTTGTTGACGGGCAGCGGCGAGAGCATGACGTTGATCTGCTTGCCGTTCAGCTTCGGCGGAGAATCGGGCGAACCCATCGTCTCGAGATCCTTCAGGGCGCGATTCATCACCTCGAAGCCCATCTCGGTGTGGGCCATTTCGCGGCCGCGGAACTTGAGGCGGAGCTTCACCTTGTTGCCGTGGTCGAGGAACTCCTCGGCATGGCGGACCTTCGTGTTGAAATCGCCCTTCTCGATGCGGACGGTGAACTCGATCTCTTTGAGCTTCGCGCCGGCGGGTTTGCTGTGCGCGTGTTTCTTCTGCTCCTCGTAGACGTATTTGCCGAAATCCATGATGCGGCACACGGGCGGCGTGGCGGCGGCGGCTACCTCGACGAGGTCGAGGTTGAACTGCAGCGCGAGCGAGATGGCCTTCGGCGTGTCCATGATGCCGAGCTGGCGGCCTTCGGGACTGATCACGCGCACCTGAGGCGACTTGATCCGCATGTTGCGGCGGATGGCGGCGAAGGGGTCGTTGTTGCGACGGTTGTCGCGGTTATAGGGGGGGCGGCCGCCGGGCGAAGAGGAAGGAAGTGCCATTCAGGTTTAAGGGATTGCGAGGAAGTGGGTCGGGCGCTGTTTTTGCCTCTAAGCGGCAGGATGACAACACCTATTATTCCGAGGGAAACCGGCCGGATCAGACGCTGAAGCTCTCACCGCAGGAGCAGCTCGCCTTGGCGTTCGGGTTGGAAAACTTGAATCCCCCCGCCACCATCTTCGCCGAATAGTCGAGCTGCGTGCCCTTGAGGTAGAGGGCGGTCTTGGGATCGACCACCACCGGCACCCCGGCGGAGCGCACCAGAATGTCGCCTTTCCGCGGCTCAGGCACGAACTTCAGCTTGTAGCTCAAGCCGTTGCAGCCGCCGCCCGTGATGGCGATGCGCAGGTAGTCCCCCTGCCGTTCGCGTGCGATGAGACCGGCCACCTTTTCGCCCGCGGCGCCGGTCAGGCGGACGAGATTCTCGTTGCCCTCACGGACCCCTTCGGGCGGCGAAACTGTGGCGGTGGTGGTCACGGCGACACTTATTGCCCGCCACGGAATTTTAGCAAGCGGCGCGCGACTGCCACGGCATTGCCGAAACTTCTCGGACTGGCCTTCCCCTGCCCCGCGATCCCGAAAGCCGTGCCATGGTCCGGACTCGTGCGCACGAACGGCAGGCCGAGCGTGACGTTCACCGACTCGTCAAAATCGATCACCTTGAGCGGAGCGAGGCCCTGGTCGTGATACAGGGCGACGACCACGTGAAACTCGCCGTGCAAGGCGCGCGCAAAGAGCGTGTCGCCGGGCTGGCACAGCGTGAGACCGGGAAACTCCTTTTGCAGGTGCTTCAGCGCGGGATTGAGGAAATCCCGCTCCTCATAGCCGAGCAGACCCTCCTCGCCGGCATGCGGGTTGAGGCCGCAGACGCCGATGCGCGGCACCGCGATGCCCTCCGCCCTGGCCAGCTGGTCCGCGGCGGCGACCGTGCGATGGAGCAGATGCGGGCCGAGCAGGCGCGTGACCTGATGCAGCGGCACATGCCAGGTGGCGAGCACGACGCGGAGCTTGCCGCCACAGAAAGCCATCACGGGTTCCCCGCCCCAGCGCGCGGCAAAAAACTCCGTCTGACCCGGAAATTCGTAACCGATGCTCGCGAGGCGGGCCTTGCTCACCGGCCCGGTGACCACGCCGGCGAATTCACCGTCCTTGCATCCCTGCGCGGCGCGCTCCATCGCCGCCCACGCCACCAGCGCCCCCTCGCCGTCGGGCCGGCCGGGTGTCGCGGAAAATTCATCGAGACCGACCGGGATCTTCGTCGCGGCGGTGACGAGTGAATCCAGCCAGCGCGGCGGGCCGATCACCGCGATGCCGGCCGCCTCGCCGGGATTCTCCGCGAGCCAGGAGGCGATGATTTCCGGACCGATCCCGGCGGGATCGCCGCAGGTGAAAGCCAGTGGCTTCATGGGTGGAACGCGGCCTCCGGACGCGTTTGCGAATGGGAAAGCGCGTCCGGAGGCCGCGCTCCACCTTGATCTTTCAGGTCACGTCTCATGGGCCGTTGCGCCGCCTGCGGCCGGCCGGGCGAAACCGCGTTTGCCGGCGGCAAAGAATTCCAGGAACCGGCGCGCCTCCGCCGTGATGACCCCGGCCGCGACGCGGGCCGCGGCGCCGCGACGCGGGTCGCCGCCGCCGAACACCGCGTGAAAGGATTCCTTCAGTTCGCGGATCGCCTCGCGGCTGAAGCCGCGGCGCTTGAGGCCCACGACGTTGAAGCCAGGGATCTCATCACGCTCGGCCACCATCAGGAAGGGGGCGACATCCCGGGTGAGCCGGGTGAGGCCGCCCACCATCACGCCTTCGCCGATGCGGACAAACTGGTGGATGCCCGCGCCGCCGCCGACAAAGGTAAAGCTCCCGACCTCGACATGGCCCGCGAGCATGACGTTGTTGGCCAGCACCACGTCGTCGGCCACCACGCAATCGTGACCGACGTGGGCATTCGCCATCAGGAAGCAGCGCGCTCCCACCAAGGTGGCTTGTCCGGCATGGATCGAGCGGTTGATGGTGACGTGTTCACGGATCACGGTGGCGGCGCCGATATGCACGCCGGAATTCGTGGCCGGGTCGAATTTCAGATACTGTGGATCGCCGCCCACGACCGCAAAAGAATGGACCACGACGCCCTCGCCGAGGACGGAGTGCCGCTTGATGATGGCGTAGGGATGAACCACGCAGCCGGCGCCGAGTTGCACGCCTTCCTCGATGATCGCGGTCGGATGGACGCTCATGCCTTGGGGTTGTTGCGGCGCTGGGCCGGCAGGCGCTCGGCCAGCAGGTCGAGCTGCGCGTCCTTGAGCAGGTCGTAGTTCTTCAGGATGCGGATGACCTGCAGGGTGTCGGACTTGCCGTAGCTTTTGTTGATTTCGACGCGATCGATGATGTCGAGCAGCATGGAGCGGAAGGAAATGATGGCATCGATGCCGTGCTCCTTGAGCATGGCCACGCTCTGCGAGCGGAACGGCTCGGCGGTCGGCAGGCTGGGCAGCACGAGGATCTTCGTCACGTCGGGCGCGTTGCCCGGCTCCTCGGCGTCGACCGGGAAAAAGCGCGTGACCTCCTTGAGCACGTTTTCCTCGAGAAACCGGAAGATCTCGGGGCTGCTTTTCAGCATGTTCGGCGTGAACTTGCCCGTGTGCCAGCCCTTGACCACCACGATGGCGCGATGGATGTAGGCCAGTTCGTTGGCAAAGAGGAAAAACTCCGGACGGCGCGAACTGCGGACGTAGGCCGGGTTGTAGACGACCAGATCGACCTCTTCGTCGCCGGTCTTGCGGCGCGCCTGCACCTGGTATTTGCGCACCTGACGGACCAGAAATCCGTTTTGCTCGAAATACTCGCGGACAATGCCTTCGTCGATGGCTGACATGGGTCTGACAACTTAGCTATTTGCGCCGCGATAGCACCCCAAATCTAGCCGGCACCCAACTCGCGCCAGACCGCCTCGACCGGTGCGGGCGGGATGCCCGAGCGGGTCGCGGCCGTGCCGAGGGCGTTCAACACCACGAAGCGCACGCCGTCGGCGCGGTTCTTTTTGTCGTGGGCCGCGGCGGCCTGCAACTCCGTGACCGGCAGCGGCGACCGGAGCTTCACCGGCAACTGGTGCGCGGCCAGCACGCGCTCAATGCGGGCGACCTCGCCCGCCTGGATCAGGCCGAGCTTCTGCGAAAGCCGGGCCGCACCGACGAGTCCGACGGCCACCGCCTCGCCATGGAGATAGGCCTTGTAGCCGGTCGCCTGCTCGATGGCGTGACCGAACGTGTGCCCGAGATTCAGCAACGCGCGCCCACCCTCGGCCGCCGTCTCCCGCTCGTCCGCCTGCACGATGCCGGCCTTCATCTCGCAGCAACGGCGGATGACCGCGGGCAATTCCGCGTGATTGGGCGTGAGGACCGTTTTCTCCAGTTGGGCGAACAAGGCCGCATCGCCGAGAAGGCCGTATTTGATCACCTCAGCCATGCCGGCGGCGAATTCCCGGGCTGGCAGGGTCTGCAGGAATTCCGTCGCGATGAACACCGCCCGGGGATGATGAAAAGCTCCGACCAGGTTTTTCCCGGCGGAAAGATTGATGCCTGTCTTGCCGCCGACGGAGCTGTCCACCATCGCGAGCAAGGTCGTCGGCACCTGCACGCACTCGATGCCGCGCAGGTAGGACGCCGCGGCAAATCCGCCGAGATCCCCGATGACGCCGCCGCCGAGCACCCAGAGCACCCCGCGCCGATCCAGCCGCTGCTCCGCGAGGAAATCCAGCACCCGGCCGAAATTCGTGAGCGACTTCGTCTGCTCACCCGCCTCCAACACCAGCCGCGGCACATCCAGAAACACCTTTTCAACCAGTCCGGCATTGGCCGCCATAACGCCTCGGTCGGTGACCAATGCGCTCCGCCGCCCCTGCTTGGACAACTCCTTTAATTCCATCGCAAGGGCCGCCGCCGCTTCAGGACAGAAGTTGATGGGATAGTTCTTGTCTGCCAAATTGACCTGCAAGCTCTTTATCACAGGTGCTTTAAATCATAGCTACTATCGCAGGTCAATTCCCTGTTATGTCACCAAAATGAGAAATAGTCTCAAATCATCTATTGACATGATACTGCGTCTCATCTTCACTGAGCTCCAGTCTCAATAAGCCACCCAATGCCCTCCTCTTCTCCCACCAAACTAGTCGCCCTGCCGGCAGCATGCCCTGACCTGCTCCGGCCCGCTCCTGTTGGTTTCCGCGCGAAAAACCGGCTGCCAAAGGAGCTGCCATTTATGATCGGAGCCCTGCTGGCGGCCGGCGTGGTCGTCGCCTTCGTCCTCGTCCTTCATTCCGCCTGAAACCGCCGGCCAAACCACCCTTTCCCATGACAAATCCACGCCCGACCACCCGCACCGCATCTCACGCGAAACTTCGCCCCCTCTTCCTGTTCGTCTTCGCCGGGGCACTGCTCCCTGCCGCCCGCGCGGACGACATCACCACGCCGAGCTACCTGCCGGCCAAGGATCACGTGTTCCAACTGGAAAAAATCGCCGTGAACGGGCAGAAGCACGACCTGAACTATTCCGTCCAGCGCAGCACGACGGCCACGAAGACCGACACGGCCTTGGTGGATGTGCCCCAGTCCGTCACCGTCATCACCCGCGAGCTGATCAACGACCAGGCGATGCGGAGCATCGGCGACGTGACCCGCTACGTGCCCGGCGTCGGCATCGCGCAGGGCGAAGGCAACCGCGACACGCCCGTGCTCCGCGGCAACAGCTCGACCGCCGACTTCTTCATCGATGGCGTGCGCGACGACGTGCAATACTACCGCGATCTCTACAACGTCGACCGGGTCGAGGTTCTGAAGGGCCCCAACGCCATGATTTTCGGCCGCGGAGGCTCCGGCGGTCTGATCAACCGGGTCACCAAACAGGCCAACGGCGTGGTCGTGAACGAACTGACCCTGCAGCTCGGCCAGTGGGAGCAATACCGCGCAACCCTCGACGTCGCGCAACCGATCAACGGCCAGGCCTCGTTCCGCGTTACCGGCCTCTACGAGGATTCCGGCAGCTACCGCGATGACGTCACCCTGCAGCGTTACGGGGCGAATCCCACGCTGGCCTGGACCCTGTCGGACCGGACCCGCCTGCACCTGGGCTACGAATATTTCCACGATGAGCGCACGACCGATCGCGGCGTTTCCTCCTACCAGGGCCGCCCCGTGCAGACCGCCGCCTCGACCTTCTTCGGCGATCCGGCGCAAAGCCCCACGGAAGCGACGGTGAACAGCGTCTTCGTCACGCTGGACCACAAGCTCCCCCGCGGCCTCACGCTGCGCAACACCACCCGCTTCAGCACGTATGCGAAATCTTACCAGAACGTCTTCCCGGGGGCGGTGAACGCCGCCGGCACCAGCGTCGCCCTCTCGGCCTACAACAACGCGACAGACCGCGACAATCTGTTCAACCAGACCGATGTGATCATCCCCCTCGAGACCGGGTCCGTGAAACACCAGGTGCTGGCGGGCCTTGAACTGGCCCGGCAGGAGACGGACAACCTGCGCCTGACCGGCTACTTCACCACGGTCAGCCCCACAACGACCTCCGTGCTCGTGCCGCTGGCGAATCCCCGCACCACCCTGCCGGTCACCTTCCAGCCGAGCGCGACCGACGCCAACAATCACGGCGTCGCGAAGACGGTCGCCGTGTATGTGCAGGACCAGATCACCCTCCTGCCGCAAGTGCAGGCCATCATCGGCGTGCGTCTGGAGAAATTCGAAATGGATTTCCTCAACAACCGCACGGGGGTGACGCTGGACAGCAGCGATGACCTGCTCTCGCCCCGCGCCGGGCTGATCTACAAACCGGTCGAAAAGCTCTCCGCCTACGCCAGCTACAGCATGTCCTATGTCCCCCGGGCCGGCGAACAGCTTTCCTCCCTGAGCCTCACCAACCGCTCCCTCGATCCGGAGGAATTCACGAATCTCGAGCTCGGCCTGAAATGGGAAGCCCGCCCCGACCTGATCTTCACCGTCGCGACCTACCGCCTCGACCGCAGCAACGTGGTGATTCCCGACCCGGCGGATTCGACCAAGTCCATCCTCGTCGACGGCCAGCGCGCCAAGGGCGTGGAACTCGGCGCCACCGGCCGCCTGAGCAAGAAATGGAGCATTGCCGGCGGCTATGCCTATCAGGATGGCCGCATCAAGACGACCCAGTCGGCCACGGTGGTCGCCGGCGCGCGGCTCGCCCAGCTGCCCCGCCACACGCTTTCGCTCTGGAACCGCTACGACCTGAGCGCGCAGTGGGGTGTCGGCGTCGGCGCGATCTATCGCGACGCGATCTTCACGTCGACCGACAACACCGTCACGCTGCCAAGCTTCGTCCGGTTCGACGCCGCGGTGTTCTATCGCTTCAACAAAAACGTGCGCGCCCAGCTCAACGTCGAGAATGTCTTCGACAAGGCCTACTTCGCCTCGGCGCACAGCAACAACAACATCACGCCCGGCTCGCCCCGCGCCGTGCGCGTGAGTGTCACGACAAACTTCTAGCCGCTCGCCAAGACTCCGGCCCCCGCCCACGCTCGCCGCATGACCTTCCGTCAAGTCCTCTTCTGGTTGCACCTCGCCACCGGGCTTGTCTGTGGTGCGATCGTCGCCCTCCTCTGCTTCACCGGCACGCTGCTCGCGTACGAAAAGGAGCTGGTCGCCCACTTCGAACGCGATGCGCGGCAAGTGGCGTTGCCGGCGGAAAACACCCCGCGGCTCCCTCTCGCGGAACTGCAGCGACGGGCGCGTGAAGCCCACCCCGACCTGTCATTCGCCAGCATGGTCATCGCCCGCGATCCGCAGGCCGCGGTCGCGTTTGTCTCCGGGCGCACCGGCACCGTCTATGTCAATCCCTACACCGGCGAGCTGCGCCGCCCCCGCTCCGACTCGGCCGCACGCTTCATGCAGACGATGGTGGCCTTGCACCGCTGGCTCGGTTTCACCGGCGAAAAATCCCGGCCGCTCGGCAAACTCGTCACCGGCGCCGCCAACCTCGCCTTCGCGGGGCTCGCGGTCACCGGCCTGATTCTCTGGTGGCCGCGCTCGTTCTCGTGGCGCGCGTTCCGGCCCGCCATCTGGTTCACCCAAAATTCCACCGGCCGCGCCCGCGACTGGAACTGGCACAACACCGTCGGCTTCTGGAGCGCTCCCGTCCTGATCACGCTCACCCTCACCGCGCTGCCCATCTCCTTCCGCTGGGCGGCGGAGCTGACCTACACGCTCACCGGCACGCCCCTGCCCGCGACCGGCCCGCAAAGCAGCGGCGCCCCTCCGTCCGCCGCGACCGTGCCGCTCCCACCGGCTGACGCCCGACCCGTCTCGCGCGACCTCTTGCTCGCCACGGCCAACGCCCAAATCCCCGGCTGGCAGACGATCACTTTCCGTTTGTCGCCAAATGCAGACCCCGCGAAACCCCAGCCGGCCAGCCTCACCATCCGCGAATCAGACACCTGGCCGCGCACGGCCACCACGACGCTCCAACTGAATCCTTTCACCGGCGAACTCCTCCGCCGTGACGGCTACACCGATCTCTCCGCCGCACGGAAGGTGCGCGCTTGGTCACGCTTCCTCCACACCGGTGAGGCGCTCGGTCTCGCCGGCCAGTTCGTGGCCGGCCTAGCCTGTCTCGGCGGCTGCTTTCTCGTCTACACCGGCTTCGCCCTCTCGTGGCGACGTTTCTTCGGTCGCAAAGACCCGTCCGCTTCTTCCCCCGTCGCAGAGCGCGCGGGCTGACGCGCCAGAAATCTGATCCGCACAACATGGAGCCTCCATCCGATCATATTGAGACTGAATCCCAAACTCTGCCGCGTTCATCTCGGCCTTCCCACTTCGCATCATGAAACTGAAATCCTGTTCCTCCCCTCGTCGCCTAATCCTGGCTGCGCTTCTCGGCGCATCCTCATCGCTCTTCGCGCAAACTCCGCCGCCGGGAAATGATGAGTTCCTCGCTCGCGCGCAGACCGCGCCGGACGGCACCGCGGTGATACTCGACAAGTTCGCCGTCACCGCCAAACGCGAACATCGCACGTCCAAAGGCGCGACCAATCTGCCGCTGACCATCAAGGACACGCCCCAGTCGATCAGCACGATCGACCAGGATGCCATGCGCGACTTCGCCACCACCGACACCAACGACGCGCTGCGCCTGGGCACCGGCCTCACCGTCGATGCGTGGGAAACCAACCGCACCTCCTACAGCGCACGCGGCTTCGACATCATGCTGACCCAGGTGGACGGCCTGGGCATGACCAACGACTGGGGCCTGGTCGTCGGCCAGGAAGACACCTACCTGTTCGACCGCATCGAGCTGATCCGCGGCGCCAACGGACTCCTCACCGGCGTAGGCAACGCCTCCGGCACCATCAACTACGTTCGCAAGCGCCCGACCAACTCCGACAGTGGCGAGATCGTCGTCCGCACCGGCTCGCACGACTTCATGCGCGCCGCCCTCGACTACAACAAGGTCCTCACCGCCTCCGGCACCTGGGCCGCCCGCCTGATCGTTGCACACGAAGACAAGGATTCCCACCTGCGTGCCCTGCATGATCGCCGCACCACCCTCTATGGCGTGGTCGAAGGCCAGATCGGCTCCGCCGGCGCGCTGACCGCGGGCTTCACCTTCACCGACTCCCTGCAGCGCTCGCCCATGTGGGGCTCGCTGACCCTGATGCGGGCCGACGGCACCCAGGCTGAGTTCGATTCCTCCACCTCGCCCTCGCAGGACTGGACCCGGTGGCAGCTGCGCTCCGCCAACGCCTTCATCGAATATGCGCACACCCTCTCCCCCGACTGGGAAGCCAAGCTCACCTACAACCACCGCACCGGCGACGAGGCCGTCAAACTCTTCTACGCCTATTCGCTCACCGGCTCGCTCAATGCCGACTACACCGGCCTCTACGGCTGGCCCTACCGCAATGATTCCGAATCTCGCAGCGACATCGTCGATGCCAACCTCAACGGCCACTTCAACGCCTTCGGCCGCCGTCACGAGGCGATCGTTGGCCTCAGCCTCTCGAAACAAAAAACCTATTCCGAATTTTACTCCATCGTCAGCTCGCCCAGCGCCGTCCTCCCAGCCTTTCCCTATGCCGGCGACGTCTATGCCGAACCCACCTGGGGTGCGACCAGCGTCGGCAACGACGGCAATCAGGAACTCACCCGCGTCTACGCCGCCACCCGCCTCTCCCTGACGGACCGGCTGAAGGCCATCGCCGGCCTCAACGCCATCAACCTCAAGCGCGACGGCACTTCGATCTACGGCGGCGGCGTCAACCTCGACAACGAAACCACCGAAAAAGTCACGCCCTACGCCGGCCTCACCTATGACCTGACCGCCAACCTCCTCGCCTACGCCTCCTACTCCGACATCTTCCAAGCCCAGGACCAGCGCGACATCAACGGCCGCTTCCTCGCCCCGATGAAAGGCGTCAACACCGAAGTCGGCCTCAAGGCCGAGTGGCTGCATCGCCGCCTGTTGACGACCGTCGCCGTCTTCGACGCCAAGCAGATGGGCCTGGCCACCGAAGACGGCTTCGATCCGGTCGCGCAGCAATCCTACTACGCCCCCAAGGACGTGAAATCGCGCGGCTTCGAACTGGAAGCCACCGGCCGCGTGGGCCCCCAAACCAATCTGACCGCAGCCTTCACCCGCATGGACCTCACCGGTCCGGACGGTAACGACATCTACGAATGGGTCCCCCGCACCATCGTCAGCCTGCGGGCCGACACCCGCCTGCCGGGTCTGCCCAAGCTCAAATTCGGCGCCGGCCTGCGCTGGCAATCCGACATCTCCAAAACCGGTGCCGTGCGGCAGGACTCCTACCTGCTCGTCAACAGCTTCGCCGCCTACGAATTGACCAAGGTCGCCACCGTGCGCCTCAACGTCGACAACCTCACCGACGAGAAATACCTGCGCACCGTGCAATTCGGCGCCATCTACGGCGCACCGCGCCAATTCTCGCTCACCCTCGAATACAAACTCTGATTTGGCGGCGTTTGGGTAGGGGCGTCCCTTGTGGACGCCCTCAGGCGCCGACGAGCGGCGCCCCTACCCAAACCGGAAAGCCGTGCCCAGCCCGTCCCCTCGATAACGAGTTCTCGAACTCTTCGCTCCTCCCTCATGCGCAAACGCCTCTGGCAACTCCACTCCTGGCTCGGCCTCGTCGCCGGGCTCGGCCTCCTCGTCATCGGCCTGACCGGCAGCCTGCTCGTCTTCCACGAGGAACTGGAGGCGTTGTTCAATCCGGAACTCGTCCGCGTGGAGCCTCCGCGTGGCACGGGGCTCCCGACCCGTGATCCCCCCGCCGGTCGACCCGCCGTGAGCCTGTCGAACCGGCCTGACGTGAGCCTGTCGAACCGTCTTCCTCTCGACACGCTCCTCACGCATGCGCAACGCCAGTTGCCCGGGCATGAGGTCACCGGCTGGCTCCCGCAATACGAAGCCCCTCATCTCGCCGACATCCTCTACGTCATCGAGCGCGGCGGCAACGAGTGGCTCATCGCCACGCTCGATCCTTACACGGGAAAGCTCCTCGCTTCGCCGCGGCTCGGCACCACGACGCTCACCGGGTGGCTGCTCGACCTGCACTACGCGTTCTTCGCGGACAATGTCGGGCTCGCCGTCGCCGGACTCTTCGGCCTCATGCTCTGCGGCCTGGGCGTCACTGGCGCCTGGATGTATCGCGAGTTCTGGAAAAGCTTCCTCACCCTCCGCTGGGGCCGCGGCGCCCGCATTCTGTTTTCCGACCTGCATAAGTTCACCGGCATCGCCTCGGTCGTCTTCAACCTGCTCCTCGGCTTCACCGGCGCCTACTGGAACATCACGCACGTCGCCGGCCACATGATCAACGGCGACCCGCCTCAACCGAAGATCGAGCAGCGCCTCTACGCCGCCGCTCTTTCCCTCGACGCCCTCGCCCGCGACGCCGCCGCGCGCCTGCCCGGGTTCCGCGGCAACTTCATCTCTCTGCCCAGCGATCCCGCCGCGCCTGCTGTCATCTTCTGGGGCGCCATCGAGCCGCGCGGCCCGCTCACCGGCCCCTACGGCAGCACCGTCGCCTACGATCCGCAGACCGGTGCGCACACCGCCACCACCGACCTCCGCGACGCCGGCCTTTGGACGCGAATCGCCGACACCTTCGTGCCGCTGCACTACGGCACCTTCGGCGGCCTGGCCGTGAAAATCCTGTGGTGTCTCGGCGGCCTGACCCCGGGCGTCCTCGCCGTCACCGGCTTTCTCATCTGGCGCCATCGCCGCCGCCCACCCGCCCCCGCGTCATGAAACCTGCCCTCACTTTCCTCGTCCACAGCCGCAACGGCGATGCCATCGCGCTTGCCGAAGTCGGTCGCCGCCGCGCCACCGAACTTGGCCTGCACGCCGAAATCATCCAACTCACCGGCGAACCTGCCACCGGGATCATGAGCGGATCCGAAAGCGTCACCGCGCTCGTGCCGGTCGAATTCGCCGGCGCGCAACACGAAGCCTGGTGCCTGCTCTGCCAGCTTTCGCTGCTCCGCTGCAGCGTCGGCTTCACCATCCTCGTGCTCGGCGCCGCCGGCAGCGCCGGCTTCCAGGCCCGCCAACGCGCCCTGCTGTCCTCCTGCACCCTCGCGCCGCGCCGTATCCGCCGCACACCCGCTTGCGCATGAGGCTTCGCCAGCCGCGGCCTCCCCATCCTCCTCTGCATCGGTTTCGTGCTCTTGTGACGGCGCCTCCTTGGCCGAAAGAAAAGCAAGCCGGTTATGGAGCCATTGGGCTTAGGGTAAGAACACTAGCACTGCCGGCTCGTGTTGGCCCGTGACGTGCAGAAAGTGGATGCATGTTCCGACGAGCGCCGTGGATTTTTGGCGGATTGCTGGTTTTGTCCGGCCTCGTCGGCTCCGCGCGTGAGATCGACCAGCCTTGGATCCGCGGTGTGTTCACCGGCCGCTCGCCCCGCCCCGTGGTCGCCAGGGAAACCGTGGCCTGGCAGCACGCCGGCGCACTAGCCGGGAAAACGCCAGGGGGATTCGTGCTCGTGGGCTCGGGCAGATCCATGCAGCCGCTCTACGAGCCCGGCACCATTCTCGTGATGCAGGCCTGCGCCTACACGCAGCTGCAATCCGGCCAGACCGCCCTTTATCGCAACAAGGCCGGCAAGGTCGTCGCCCATGTCCTCATCGCCAAGGCCCGCGATGGCTGGCGCACCGCCGGACTCAACAACCGCATCCACGACATGGAGCCGGTGATCGCCGACAATCTGGTCGGGATCGTGATCGCGGCCTTCCAACCACTCCCCGGCAATCACGCAGCGCGGATTGCCGCTATCAGCGGACCCTAGCAGCACGCTTTCAGAATGTGGGAGGGGCTTTATGCCCCGACGGGACATAAGCGGCGTCTGATGTCGGGGCGTAAAGCCCCTCCCACATTCCAGCGAGCGGGCAACGACCACCGTGCGTCTGCGAAAGCCGGTCCATCCTCCGGTGCATTTCCTGCCGAGGCCGGACTTGCCCTTTGTCATAAACGCTGACGGAATCCGCGCTCAAATGACTTCGACGCCCCCTCCTCCGACAGCCATCGCCACTCCCGACACCAGCGGAATCTTCGGCCAGCCGCGCGGTCTCACCAACCTGTTCTTCACCGAGCTGTGGGAACGCTTCGGTTACTACGGCATGCGCGCCCTGCTGACCCTCTTCATGGTCGCGCCCATCGCGAAGGGCGGACTCGAGTTCGGCACCAAGTCCGCCGGCCTCATCTACGGCACCTACACGATGAGCGTCTACATGCTGTCCATTCCGGGCGGTTTCATCGCCGACAATTTCCTCGGGGCGCGCGCCGCCGTGCTCTGGGGCGGCATCATCATCGCCGCCGGTTATTTCACCTTGGCGTTCCACTCGATGACGGCCTTCTACATCGGCCTGACCTTGGTCGCCTGCGGCACCGGCCTGCTCAAGCCCAACATCAGCTCGATGGTCGGTTCGCTCTACAGCCGCGAAGATCCCCGGCGCGACGCCGGGTTTTCCATCTTCTACATGGGCATCAATGTCGGCGCCTTCCTTGCGCCCCTGATCACCGGCTGGCTCGCCCAAAGTGACGCCTTCAAGGCGATGCTCGTGGACTGGGGCTTCAATCCCGCCCGCTCCTGGCACTGGGGTTTCGGCGCCGCCGGTGTCGGCATGGTCATCGGCCTGGTCGTCTACCTGATGCAGCTGCACCGTCTCGCTCATGTCGGCCATCCGCCGGCCGCCGATCAGCCCCGGCCCTGGGGCAAGCTGCTCGGCGTGCTCGTCGGCGCCGGTGTGGTGTTCGGTCTCGTGCAACTTTCCGACACGAACCCGAACTTCGAGTGGATCCGCTACGGTTATGTCGTGCTGCCGATCCTCGCCATCCTCTGGTTCGGCACGCGGAACGACCCGGACCTGAAACGCTTGGCCGCCATCTTCGTCTTCTCCCTCGCCGCGATCGTCTTCTGGGCGATCTTCGAGCAGGCCGGCTCCACCATCCAGCTCTTCGGTGACCAGCTCACCAACACGGTGATCTTCGGCTACAAGTTCCCCTCGGCCTGGTTCCAGTCGGTCAACTCGATCTGGGTCATCTCGCTCTCCCCGGTCTTCGCGTGGCTCTGGGTCAAACTGGGCGACCGCCAGCCCTCCAGCCCGATGAAGTTCACCATCGGCCTCTTCTTCCTCACCCTGTCGTTTCTGCTCATGGTGCCGGCCGCCAAACTCACGGCCCAGGGCCTCGTCAGCCCGCTGTGGATCGTCGCCGTGTTTTTCCTGCAGACCGTCGGCGAACTCTGCCTGAGTCCCGTGGGCCTGAGCACCATGACCAAGCTCGCCCCCGCCAACTTCGTCGGCCTGGTGATGGGCATCTGGTTCCTCGCCGCTTCCCTGGGCAACAAGCTCGCCGGCGTGCTCTCGGGCGAGTTCACCGCCACCGACGCCCCGGCCCTGGCCGCCTTCTTCGAGAAACAGGCCCTCTGGATCGGCATCGCCACCCTCGCGCTGTTCGCGGTCGTCCCCTGGGTGAAGAAGCTGATGGGCGGCGTGCGCTGATCACCGCCTGCCTGGAAAAATAAAGAAGGCGCGGAACTTTCCGCGCCTTCTTCGTTATCACCTCAACTGCTGCTCTAAAAAGAGTGAGGGCTCGCGCGCAAACAACGGGCCAGTCAAGTGCACGCGAGCCCCTTTGGTCACCTCTCGCACCCACTGACGGATGCGAAAACTGCGGCGGCATACAAACATGCCCGGCCCATAAGGCGGAGAAATCAAAGCACCTAAATTCAGGTGGTCGATTTTACCGGCCCTTTTCCGTGGCTCAAAATCGTCCGGCTCAGCCGGCTTGACACATCTGGCACAATTCCGGCTCCTTCTCCCGGCCAATGTCCCCACCCGTCACCTCGCCAGACTCCCGACCCGCGCCAGCGCTACGCTGGGTGGCTCTGGGCTGCGCCCTGTTGGTTTGGGTTTTGGGGTTGTTGGTGTTCAGTCCTGTCACGCACGGGGGATTGCACGACGACGCGGATCACCCGGAGCACGTTTGCGCCGTTACGCTCTTCAGCCACGGCATGGACGAGGCCACGGGCTCGATCCACCTCGCCTGTGAACCGGTGCTCTTTGCCGCGGGAGAAAGCGCTCTTCCCCGAATCATCCCGACGACCGAGGCGCATTACCGACTGCCTCCGGGTCGCGGTCCCCCGGTCAGCTAAGTCCAGTTCGTTGTCCGGCGGCACTCCTGTCCGCCGTTGCCCATGCCTGCCCGGTTTTCGCACCGGCGTGGCCTTCTTTTAACGAATTCTGTTCTTAGCATGAAATCTTTCCGTTCATTCAACTTGTTCTTATTCCTCGGCGGCATCGCTGCCGCCCAGACCCCGACTGCTTCCTCCGCGCCAACGCCGGAGGACGAACCGCTCAACCTCGAAGCCCTGATCGTCACGGGCAGCCCCTTTACCCGCGCGCAGGACGAAATCGTCCCGCCCACCACGGTGCTGGGCGGCCGACGGCTCGCCCAGAAACGACAACCGACCCTCGGTGAGACCCTCGCCGGCGAACCGGGCATCAGTTCCTCTTGGTTCGGACCCGGCTCCAGCCGGCCGGTCATCCGCGGGCTTGGTGGAGACCGGGTGCGGGTTCTGACCGGAGGTGTCGGCACGATCGACGCCTCCGTGGTCAGCCCCGACCACGCCGTCAGCCTCGAACCACTGCTCATCGACCGCATCGAGGTCGTGCGCGGCCCCGCCACCCTGCTCTACGGCGGCGCGGCCATCGGCGGCGTCATCAACGTGCTCGACGGCCGCATTCCCGAGACCGCAGCGCCTTCGCCGCTCGGCGGCCGCCTCGAATTGCGCGGCGCCACCGGCAGCGACGAACTGGCCGGCGCCGGCCTGCTCACCGGCCGGGCCGGATCCTTCACCTGGCGGCTCGACGGCTTCCGCCGCGAGACCGACGACCTCCGCATCCCCGGTTTCGCCGAGACCGAGGCTTTGCGCGAGTCCGAGGAGCACGAGGCGGAAGAGGAAGGCCATGAGGCGGAAGCCCCGGCCTATGGCCGCCTGCCCAACAGCGCCGTCACCAGCAGCGGCGGCGCCTTCGGTCTCTCTTGGCTCGGGGAAACCGGCCACGTCGGCTTCGCTTACAGCGGTTTCGATTCGTTCTACGGCGTGCCCGGCCATGCGCACCACCACGAGGAGGAAGCGGAGGATCACGCCGGTGACGAAGGCGTAAAGCTCGACCTCCGCCAGCGCCGGCTCGATGCCCATGGCGAATGGCTGTCGGCCGCCGGCCTGCTCCGCGCCGCCAAGCTGCAGCTCGGTGTCGCCGACTACGAACACGTCGAACTGGAGGACGGCGCCATCGGCACCGTATTCACCAACGAGGGCTTCGAAGGCCGTCTCGAATTGCTGCACGGCAAGATCGGCCCGCTGGAGGGCGCGCTCGGCCTGCAGCTCGCCCGCAGCGATTTCGCCGCGGTGGGTGACGAGGCCTTTCTCCCGCCGTCCGTGACGGACAACCACGCGCTGTTCCTGTTCGAAGAAGCCGTCGGCGAGCGCGTGACCTGGCAGTTCGGCGCACGGGTGGAACGCCAGAAAATCACCCCGGATTCCGGCAGCGGTCTGTCGGCGCGAAGCCACACGGGAACAAGCCTGTCCGCGGGACTGGTCTGGCCGGTCTCGGAGGATTATGCCGTGGCCCT